>Ga0228711_1000210_pt1 | contig 60068 bp, 44 predicted proteins | sample MedpolnodulmetaG_2_FD_177996 | JGI IMG/M metagenome (GOLD analysis project Ga0228711, IMG submission 177996) | Root nodule microbial communities from Medicago polymorpha collected in Santa Monica, California, United States - brown nodules | ecosystem: Host-associated > Plants > Roots > Nodule... | reverse complement strand
AGACATTTGATATCATGTTCATTCGCATACTCATACTGCTCTGTGAGACTTGGATCAGGGACAGGAACAAATTCGGCCTGATGACAAGAAAGATGAATGAGCAGAACCTTCAGTAATAATACTCAATAACGCTGATTAAAATTGTTTAGAAATATCAACCTTAAAGTTCTGCTGCCATAATTCAGCAACTAGTTCCATGCGTTCCACCAACAGACCACCTCCTCCTCTTGAGCACACAAGAATATTGATGCTGGCTTCATTTCTGAAACAGTTGAGAGAGTCAAGTGCATCAGTATGTAGCCATCAGCAACTAAACCTACTCCTGTTATTTGTGCACATGTAGGCACGCACAACACGCATAGGTAATAGGATAAAATTGAAAAGGCAATAACCTAAATGCCAGAGTTTCTAGAATGTAAAAATAACAAAACCAACAAAAAAAAAAATATGGTCGAGTTTAACGACACTAACCTATTATGCTTAAAATCTACAGGACAATTCTGAATTATTGTCTCTAGTGCAATGCTAGTCCCCACACCGGTTGGAGGATTTCCTTTCTGCATAACAGAAAGGACAGGTATTAGAAACAATATAAAATTAACAGACAAAAGAAGCTTTAAGTTATCCAAAACTGCTACAGGCAGGAAGAAAACACCATGAACAACTGAAGCATATACAAAAGAAACATGCTGATATCGTCAGTAAAGATAACTGTCACTAATATGTTAGGGAAAAGGTAACAATAAGTATTTAGAGCACGAAGCACAAACCAACACATCAATGAATACTTAATCATATTCAGACCATTGAGTTTAAGCATGATTAGTTGGTGGCACAGTTAGGGATCAAAGCAAACAACAATCAAATTATATATAATGGTTAAAAATACATAGAAATACGTGATTTCGAACATTCTGGAAGAATGCTCGACTGTCAGAATTGTGAAGAGAAAAATTAGTATAGAAGACACAAGTCATGTTAATGGCATTAAGAAGAAATTAAATTTGAATGCATAACCTACATAGTCACTACTCCTCAACTGATGAAGCAAATAGTCATATCTACCACCAACAGCTAGCAAGACACCTTCAGAAAGTGATCCAGAACTGTTCTCCTTCCTTAAGTATATCTTCCAAGAAAAATTCAACTTCATCAGAATCATCAAAAGATTCAAAACATACATATTTCTAGCCCTTCTTCTTCCTTGATGCAATCCAAAGAACCATTAGACAATATGAATATTCCAAATATAAAAATGCACCTAGTTCATTATCAATAAAATAAATGCACTACAGTTTCTAGATTTGGGGTAATTCTATTTTACAAGTAGTCAAGTATGCATGACTTAAATAGTTATAATTACAATTTTAAAAGGTCGTAAAGGCACATCATAAAAAACAGGTGAATTTAAGAAATTAAGTGCATTTTCTATGTCATATATTGCAATATATGATACATTACCATCCTGATATTCTTTCAATATAACAAGGCAGATGTTTAGATTCCCAGTTAGAATCTGGTGAGGACATATAGTTGGAGAAGAAATTGATGTTAGACTGGTGGATTTGAGTTCATTTTTCTTTTAAATGAAGCAGTAAAAAGGAGATGAATTTCTTTAAACTTAATAGTTGGTGACTCAGACGGATATATAGTAGTTATCAAATTTTAGCTCCATGCTCTATACCAATAATTTGGTGTATTACTTGTTATGATTAATTATCTTTTATCGCAATTACTCCACTTCTTTTCCAATATAACCTAATAATAACCTCCATTTATTGACTGACTCTGACACATATGTTTGCATATTTTTAATTGTCTGTAAGCATATTGATCATGCCAAGATGGACATCATTCAATATCAATCTTTTTCAGCCACCTTATTTATATCATGTTGAAAACACTACACAGAAAATAGCTTGGAATAGTGACAGATGGACAAATACAGATAATACAGAAAATGTTGTATGTGAGTGATTCATATACTAATTAAGTTTGAACAACCCAGGCGCAAGAGATTAATATGTCTAGTATACTCAATCTTCAATGAAAGTACAACATATAGATGGTTGCTAGTGAGTGATTCATATACTAATTATATATAGCACAGCACCTCTTACTCCAAGTTCCAAATGGTTATATTTACAAAGGACAATTCATAAATAAGGAGTGAGGAGTGTTTCTTACAAAGTGCAATAATAAAATCCATACCACAAGGGTGTAATATTTTTATGAAAATAAATGACAAATTCATGGTACCTGAAAAAACAAATCTCTATGATAACTTTCGTTTGGCGGCATTAATGCATCTATATATACATTTTTGTCAATCCTCCAAATTCTCAAAAGACTGGCAAGCTCAGACAATTCATCAAGTGCCTTGAAGGTACGCTTATCTGCATTAGTTTACTATTTTCCAATGAGTATCAACTTCCTTCTATAATGTGTAAATGTATATTTCAATCTAACACCAGATATATACCAGATGGTAGAGCACCCCTTAGTCTGGGAAGTGCCTGACCTGCAGATCCACAGAATCTCAAACCTACAGTCTGCAACCTATTTACCATAGCTTCAGCTAAACCCAGTTCCTGGAAAAGCATTAAAATTGCAAATAAATTAATTTTGACTGAGAATTGATTTGCTAATTACTGAAAGAAACTATGACAACTTCCACAACAATAGTTATTGCAGCCAAACATACAAGATTCCTAAATAAATTTTCTCACCTGCAAAAGCTGCCGCCTTATCACTACCCATTTTGATTTCCTTTCTGAGGATTGAGGACGCAAAGAACCCATCATTGAAAGAAGCTTCAAAAAACCAAAGATCAGTCATACTATATTCTTAAAAACTTAATAATATCGGTTTCTTGATTACACGGCTAACATACCTCTGCTACTTTGAGTCTGTGTTCTACCTTGATTCCAGTCCATGACCAAATTGCACCCATGAGGTCAGCATGGTTTAGATGAATGTCACACGAGTCTTCATGGAAAAAACAAGTGACTATGTCTTTCGTGACCTATAATACAATTGGTAAGTTACTAAGTACGCTATGTTCATTATCAGCAAGTGATCAGCATTATAATATGACACAGTCTGAAGGATTTCAGACACAAAATGAACAATAAAGGTTGAGTAGTAAATACTGTCACATGTATTTTATTTTGCAAAAAATATATTAAAAATAAGTTATAGATTTATTGACCATGCTGATGAAATATACGATTTTTCCTTTTATTGGCAGTAGTATTACAACAACTGCTTAGCATAATACTATCACGGGTAACTGTTTATAATATGCAGAACTTAATAAAAAATATAAAATAAAATGAAAAGAATTATAAAATCTACAAGGATACAGTAGAAAATATCACCTTTATGACCTCTGCCTCTGTCAATGCTGAAGTACCACCAATAATGTCAAAATCTCCCTGTAGAAAAATGGTTTTGTATTGATGGGTTTGAATAATCAATAAATTTTGTTTGAAAGTTTCACGCAAAGCATCACAAACCATTACAGAAGCGCTAATGTCCAAACAGATTATTCATGGAATGCAAGAGGAAAATACTGGAGATATTTTATATTCTTTTTTCACCAAAAAACAACAAAAACCAAAAAGGAGAAATATCTATTATTTATTTTGTTCCTTCAGATTGAGTCAAAAACAATAACCACGGAAAAATTCGTAAGAAATAGTATGTAGAATGGTACCTGAAGGTAATGGTTTGGTGATGAATGCCCAACTGCTCTTCTGTAAACGTATGATATCTCATATCGTTTGAATGAAGATATCTACACATGATTTATATTTTGTCTCAGATTTTTCATGCTTTTTTGAAAGCCAGCTTAAATAATAGAGAAGTAATGCAAAAACTGTCAAGGACATTTTCTTTCCTATCAGATACAGTTCAGAATTCAGATATAACACACCTTTTCTCTCCTCTACATTTTATATCTTGTTTTAATAGGCAAGCTTAAGGTCTTATTGGCAAGACTACTGATAACTCAAAAACAATTCTTTCTAGAAAATTTAGGTTTTAATTTAGCTCTTTCCTTTAGTAACATTAGTATAGGCTAAGTTTGTAAAAATTTACAGGCTAAACCATTAAGAGATATTTAGAGTTAAATTATCTATCATTGGTCCTAAATTATTCTACATGAGCAAAAACAATATGTCGTCGTGTGATCCATGTAGTTGATCCCACTAAGTGGGCTAAACTTAAAAGCTTTGGTGGTTGTTATTCAAGCACAATTTGATTTATAACTCGAGTTACATTTTTTACATTACAAACACCCTCATAAGAACAATCAATTTGTTACTTTTGCTATGTAAGTCTTGAATGATTTCCATATAAGTAATAAATTTTGGAGAACCAATCCCAACACAGTTGTTGTCACTATGTAAGGTCACTATGTAATTTTGCTATGTACGCAGCCTTACCCTGTTTTTTACACAAGAGACTATTTCCAGAACTTGAACCCGTGACCGTTCAGTCACGTGACAACAACTTTACCATTGCGCCAAGGCTCCCCCTTTAACAAACAATATTATGTTGCAAAATAATTTTATAATAAATCTTGAAGGATATTGTAATACTATCAGGTTTCCAAACTAAGTGTGAGTTGTTACTCAAACACAAGATTTTGCATTCCAAACACCCTCGTAAGAACAACAAAATTGTTAAATCATTTTGTTAACTCTTATGTCTTAACTGATTTCCATTTAAGTAAGAAACCACGTAGCCAGTCGCATCAGAGGACCAACACCAACACAGTCGTTGTGACTATACGAGAACAAAGGCACAATAACCAAGCATGATTATGTAGGTATTGTATTCTAATAATCCCAAGAACCAAGTAATTCCATCCAATCTACTATGAGTAGTTTTGTTAAGAGTCCCACATTAGAAGTGATATGACTTGAAAAGGTGTTTATACGTGGGAGGCATGCCTCACCATACAAACCGGTTTTGCAAGTTGAATTAGACCAAAACCCAAATTTTAAGATCATGTGGGTGCTGATTTTGTAGGAATGAGTTAAGTCCAAACCCATATTCTAAAATGTTAAAAAAACGATTATATGATGCAAAACAATTTTATAGCGAATCTTGAGGGATGTTTTAATACTATTGACTTTCCAAATACATGCTGTTTTGTTTGAAGACTATCATTTATATCCATAAATCCAATATTACAAAGCACGCCATTATGTTCTCTACTCATTAAAAACATTATTGTACAACTCATACAACAAATCATACTACTAAAGGGCGTTTAAGACCACACATCTCTTTGCATCAATAGTAAATCAATTATTGCAATATATATCATATTATATTCAAATTTTAATGTAATGAAATACATTTGAAGAAAAAATTGAAAAAATGCAAAGAAATGAAATCAAGCTAATATGTATATTACCTGGTTAGATATAATCCAGTTCACGAAAGGCAAACGCAGCTCATGGGAAAGTTCAAGCATGGCTCCACCATGGGTCAGGAGTTTAACTGCATTTCTACTCAACGAAAATCAAACCCAGCAATCTTTTATCTAGGTTGTCTACCAAGAACATAAACAAAAACTAGTAATGAATTTAAAGGAAGATATTGACCTGTTAAACTGTGGACAATCATCCAATAATCGCATTGGTGATATTTCTAGGTGTTTAGCACAATGCTGCCTGAAAATTTCCTTGTTGACATCTACAACATAATCTCGGACCTCGGTTACAAAATCTGTGTGCTGAATGGATGAATTGTTATCTCCAACTGACCCCAATCTACCAACCTGACGAATGTGTTTTGTGCTTAACATCTCTTCATCAAAGATAGCATTTAAAACTTTATCGTAAATGCTTGTGTCCTCTGATTTCTGCATTGTTCGCAGGATATCTGAACATAGAGAACTGACACTGAATCAGGGTAATGCAAGAAACTTAACCAAAAAATAAACAAATTAGCTAAAGGACTTAAGATTCTTAATGTCTACGGTCTGTACTAAAATGCATATTTCATAATGAAATTTCAGTTTGCATTATTAACTGTAATTGTCAAGATCATCTGATTTTTTGTATTTTTATATACTCCTTGGGAGTGGCCACTCATATAGAAAGTAAGCATTCAAGAGAGCAAAATATAAACATAACTGATATATTACTTTTATGCAAAAAATAAGACATATAGCCACTGGTAGCTGTAACAAATCAGAGTTCTTTAGCAGGAAAAGAAAAAACTATCAATATATCTAGTACACACTCATGAACCCTTTGGCCTTATCAAACGCTGACCGCTTGGTCAGAGGCCTTATTATAATGTCATTAGCTAACTCTCCTAAAATAGTTTGTTGGGGTGGAGATTTATACATGGTTTTTATATCTAATATAGCATGCACATACACTGGGTGCGGCTGGACACATGTAACCAAGAACACTCGCACACATCAAGAATATATTTATAAACATATGCAATTCTCACCATATCAGAAACCAAAACCTCTAAATAAATGTAATGATACTCTTGTATTTTCATAATGACAATAAATTTCATAAATTTCTAGACTACCACAAATTGATGGGAATTAGGAATGCATTGAGTTCAAACGTTGCAAAATGTGTGAGTGCGCGTGCGTGGGGGGGAGGGGGGCTTATGGTTAGCACAAGACTCGAAAGACGATACTATTTGGCCCATGTAACTGACCGCACCTAATGAGATAAGATGATGAATTCTTTTGGTGGATAACGACGTGTACTGTGTAGGTTCATTACAATAATAAGTTGCATAATGAACAACAAAGGTCATAATCACTTGCCATCCAACAATTCAGACTCCATTCGTGGAGGAAATGCATTCTGCAAAAGTTCTGTTGCAGACGGGCGATCTGAGGGACCTGGAGACATTAACTGCCGCAGCAAGGATTCCTGTTCTGGAAACTCAGCAACCCATGAAGGTGGAAACTCCGCTTTCTGTTTCAGATCGGATAAAACAACGTGCCTCTCCATTGCAGTCCCAAATGGATGCCAAAGCTCAAAGAAAACCACTCCTAAGCTGTACATGTCAGCCTGCACATCAATTAAACCCAAGAATTACATAATTTTGCTCGAAGCAAACATTGTTATATGGCTAGAAAAGGATAATGCTGAATGCTTGACACCTTTTCATCAATCTTAGGCCATCCTTGCTCAATCTCAGGAGCTGTATAGAAATATGTCCCAACTTGTCCAGTGCCATCGATGGAAACTCCAGTTGTATCAGCAGGATGGGCTAGATCTTGATCCAGCTGCTCCAACTTCAAGAACTTGGCTGAAAGAAAAAGAAAAGAAAATTTGAGAATTCATTCACGAACAAACACCACTCCCTCCAGTGTAGAAAGCTCAGACATTAACAGGGCATTGTTTTATATGAATTTTTAGACCAAATCAGAAATAGTGAAACACTACACGAAGAGTTACATAATGTCACTGCACACGCAGGAAAATGTGTGTAAGTGCAGGCATTTATTAGTGACCTCGACTGCATTACAAAGAGAAATTATATGGATAAATGAAAATTGCACATGCAAATCAGGATGCAATTGGAAACCTTGCTAGCCTACAGATTACTAGGCCTATCACATATTCTAATAATTTCATGAGCACCAATCACACATATTGAAGTTGTTCATTGTTGTAATAATCTAGATAGAAAAAATATTGGAAACATACACGAAGAAAAAGAAAATAAGTAACTAAAGGATTCAAGATCTTACCAAGACCAAAGTCACCAATTTTAATATCATTGCGAGCATCAAAGAATATGTTACTTGGTGTTAAGTCCCGGTGAATTATTCCTTGCCCATGTATGTGTGCCAAACCTTCTACTATTTGGCGAAACAAATGCCAGGCCAATTCTTTGTCAAAATGATTATATGATTCAAACATCTGGCGAAGAGTCCTTTGAACCCAACAACAATGACATTTAGTGAATACCACATAATTAAAAATAATGAGTGTACTTGTGAAATTTTGTATACATGAGTCAAGAATTAAATGAAACAATAGACACAAACACAATAATAATAACAATCATATACAACACAAGATCAGCCTATAAGTACCCTATTTACATTGCTTCTATCAGCCACCCTCATCTGGAGCATATAAATGACATACACCAAGTTTGTTACACACATAACTGGTATAATTGACCTATACCTAAATATGTTTGATCCTCTCATGGAACGCTGGATTTGAGAGAATATGTGCAGAGCAATCTGATTGTCAAAAATGAGTGTCGTCTCTGTAACCTCTTCAGACCTTCATTCTACAACCAATCTTATTTTTTTTTTTTTTTTTTGGGAATAACAACCGATCTTATTCGAGCACAAAATCGACCATCTTGGCGCGGTGGTCTTTATGTTCCTAGAATTCAAGCAAAGTTTGATGTTGGAGGCCCACATATTATAGTTTTTTTTTTGTCTAACTTGTCAGTTGACAGTGGGGCACTGATACAGTTGGTGAAAATGGAAGGATCAGACTTCAGAGGATTAGAATTCGGTGTGAATCAACAAAGAAAAGTAAGAAATAGCAGTATAGCACAATTGTGGAAACAAATAATTGTAAGGTATAAACCAAGCGCTACAAATATTGACAAAGACTCGTCGGAATGTGCGGCAAACAGTGGCGGCAATGTTAGGTTGCATGCAAGAAAGAGCACAAGTGGGTGTGTTTTGATATCTAAGGATGGTTTGGTCCAACAACTGCAAGCCAGACTAGTGAAAGGCTGGACGAAAACTGAGACTGACAAGCTGACAGCAACAGTTAGAGATGTACAGTGGCAGTGAATTGAAGGAAGCCTATTGGAAACGGCAGCTGGAAATAAAAACACGGCCAAAGAAGGTGGAGACCGGAGAAACATGTAGACTGTATGAATTCCAATTGAAAAGTATATTTCAACTTTCAAGCCTCCAAGTTCCCAACAACAACAAAAACTTCCTTCAGTTATAAATGCGCCGACTTTCATGTCCAAAACTTACTAGTCATTATACTACATTAACTGCCAAAAGGAAAGACCTCTTTTCTAATACAAAAGGAGAAGTTCAATAAGAAGAGAAAATAATTATGAAGAACTTAGCTCTCTGAAAATCTTACCTGGGACAGTACTCCATTTGTATATAAAGATATGTTGATTCAAGCTGATTCTCAAGCCCGATAGCATCATTGGAGCTTGCAGCTTTGTAGCTGAAAGTAGAGCTCGCTGGAGTTCTTGATTCCCCGGCAGGATCACCATAAGAATCTGCAACTCCAGTTTCAAACCATGCCTGGAAGTTTTACAGCTATTAAAAATTTAAAACCATCATATGACCACATAATATTGTGGTAAACTAAAACATTTTATTTGCATTTCTATTCATAGACTCTTCCAAAAACTGTGCACTAGAGCATACAGTTAATGCAGCAACATAAGGAAATAAAAAATCAGATACAAGAAACAAAAGTTTCCATAATACGAAAATTTGTGCAAAAAATAATAAACCTTTATACCTGATAATACCGAACAACGTGTTGATGTTGTAAACGAGAAAGCGTAGCTACTTCCCTGATTTTCTCACCATAGATATATGGATAAACAAGTAAGTTATTGTAATTAAAAAACGAGTAAACAGTTACATATAAACAGTAAGAAAAGATAAGAAATGGCCAAAGCTGGCAGTAGTCAAATAAATATATTCTTTCTCTTATAATTTTCAACACATGAAAAAAAAATGAAATGGGGAGGACAAACAACATACAGGAAAATGAACTATATCAAAACATGAGGTGAGACAATACATAAGATATGTCATACCTATACCATGAAATCTAATTGACCAATAAAAAGAGTTCATGTGTGATGCAAAGATGAGGTATACTCATACTTATTTACAAGCCATACTTGCCCTCCCCTTGGTTTTAATTTGAATTCTCCTCCGCGTGTCGTTTCAATTTTATGCAACGAAACATTAGCACCAATTAAGTAAATTGACCATGATATCTTTTCACAATTTTTTTTCTTTTTCAAATCTCTTTTAAATCTGCATTCATCTTCCATCACAAAACCTATCTTCTAGCTTTATGATCTACATCAGACATCAGCTCTATTTTTTGTCATCAACAAATAATGGCTCTAAATTATATTTGATTCCCTCGATATAATTTAACATATAGCTACAGGAGATACTAGTTGATGCAGCTGTACAGGATTTAAATAAGTTTGAGAACACTAAGATACAAGATTTTTAAGATATTTAGGTTAAGCAATAGTAAAACTGAAGGAAGAAATATTTTGTAATAATGAGATCAATAATTTAACGTAACAATAGGATCGAAGATCGACCTCAGAATCTAATACAGGTAGATGAAATGCAAAGTTATGCCTAGTTGTCTAGTTGAAATCCTACAATAAATTATGTAGACCAAAAAATGGTGGGTGGCAAAGAAATTAATCGATGAAAATGTTGACAAATTGACATGCTTAATAACAGATACATCTTCAAACACCACCACAATTAAGACTTTTATCAGAATATGAAGTTTTTAAGCGCAATCATACTTTCCGTAGGACCAATAAAACTTATGTCAAAGAACAAAATCAATCCTTGGATTCTAAAGAAGGTTTAGTTTCAACAGCAGTTACAATTATTGCTTCAAAATGTTTCATCATCCCAAAGTTAATCATAAACTACAGCATGCAGGAGTTGGATCAGAAAGTGCAGATGACAATACAGCCCATTTTGTAAAAAAAAATTGAAGATTTGCAAAAACTGGATCAGGTAAATATTCTAATATTAATCAATGACTGTAAATGTAATACTTTGGCTATAATTACATAATCGTGCGCTGAACTATATACATTAGTGAAAAAGCTGTAGCAAGTTCCTCCCTAGATCAATTAAATTCACCTTAATATTCGGTCAGGCATGCTTTTGTCCTTAAGGCGAATTTTCTTCATTGCATACTGCCTTCCATCGAGTTTATTTTTGCACAACACAACGTGACCAAAACCACCATGACCTATTTACATTGCCAAGCAAAATCTTTCAGTAAATGATAAGAGATATGAGAAAATCCAGTTAAATAATCATCTTTTAATAAAAAAGTTCATTGAAATGATTAAAAATATTTCCAAAGCTATAATAATTCATGCTATCTTTTCCAGCAAACACAAAGGCCAGGCAATGAAGATCATTGACAAAAAGAAATTATAGTACTCTACCATCATCATGGTAGACATCTAGGAGTGTATGACATCAAAGAATATTATTATATATATAAAACTCGACACAAGTTCATGAAGTTCCTTTACCAAGAGGGCGTAGCTCCTCAAAATCATTTAAATATCGAGAACTGTGTTGAACTGTATTAGAGCCTCCAAGATCAGAAGAAGGTGTCCAAAATTGAGATATTCTAGATGATGCCTAGACAAAACAAATAAATAATAAAAAAAAATAAACAAAAATTTAGTGGTAAGAAAGAGAGTATATTTCCCCATAAGATTTTCCAACCAGGTGTTTCTTGAAGATATGATCAAAGGTTTTGTTGAAAAGGGAAGGTGGTTTTGATGCCATATCACGTGCCGAGTCAGAAAATATCTGGAATACAACTCAAAGGATTAGGATCATTCTAGACCTGGAAATTATTTGAAAATGGGAGTAAAAATATTATTGTTTTGGTAAAATAGCAATCTAGTTTATACCCCTAAATTGTACAGCTCTGTTGCTAATTGAGGCAAAGAGTCAGCCAAGGTACCTTTAGAGGCACAAACAAGGCGAAGCATGTGAACCTGATGCAAAAGAAGGAAAAACAAAATTAATGTTGAGCATAACTCTGCTGTGACTAGCTGATAACAGTAAATTTTGAGTTTTTACCATTATTAAATCCTTTTCTATTGTTTGAGATGCTTGGTGATGAGGCGACACAGAAGATAGAGACTCTGTAGACTCACTGTCAGATATATCTTTGTTATCTTCTGTTGTATACTCATCCACAATAAAATACTGCATGTGAAGTGATAGAAAATAAAGGAATTGGCATAAACAGGTGTCTCAAACAGATGCAGACCAATTACAATGGTGCCAAAAAAATATGAGAGAATTTCTAAATTTCAATGAAACATGAATGATTTCCCATCAGAATAGAGGCATGTTGCATCAATTCAAGGAATTTCCTCGTATATATCAATTCGAGTTATCTTTAATTAGTTCATTTGAACAAACCTGGGACTCTCGCATAAACAGTATGAGCCTAAAAATCCAGGTAGGTCTGGGTTTAAAAAGAGTGATCAGGTAAGGCTTTTCCTATCAGGACCAATGATTATATCTTGACATAGGATGACATACACAGACATATATATTACATTTCCATCCCTCTATAACATTAACATTTTTCTGATTTTAACTCATTTATTGCGCAATTATTTCAAACGTCAAACCTACAAATCCAGACAAAAACAAAGGTTAAGAACTTCTAAATTACATGATCTGCATTGTTCATCTTCATGTGCTTAATTAAAATTCAACAATCTAATACATTAAACCTTTCAGGAATTACATCAAATATTGTGCACCATCTGATCAAATTGCTTAACTCATTTTCCTAAAAATCCATACCATTTTTTTGTTCAGGTGGAAAGCAAGATACCAAAAGTCCAAAAATCATTGAAAGACTAATCAATTTCAACAGTTAGCGACATAATTCTGGCCGGTTATAAATAATAAATTTAACAAGAGTAGTTCTTAACATAGGATATATAGGAACAAAAGTAAAAAAATAAAAAATAATTGCTGATGTCCAACAAACAATACACGACCCTTACAACAAGCAAATCATGTCCTTTACATTACCTCTTTCTCACCTTCATTGTCGTCCCCTACAAAACCATCCACCAGAGATCTACTTGAATGAGTCAAAGTTGAGCTATTGTTATTGTCTTCACTAACTTCTCCGACAGTATCTAATTTGGCAGGAAGTTCTTGCAATATGAACGGGTTTTCCTTGCTATCAGATTTTTTTTCCCGAGCTTCTATTCGTGGTTTGGAGGCATCTAACTTAGAGGAAGGAAGAGAAGAAATTTTTACAGCAGGTTCATCAATTCCAAAACCCCAATTCCAGGACTCTCCATAGCCACTGAAAAGGTCGATGAAACCATAAACAAAAGATCTGTTCTTATTTGAAGATGCCATATCCTTGGGACACAATTCATCTATGCCCTCTGTAGTTGAGTGTGAAAACTTCTACAATCGGAGGATAGAAGCATAGCACCATCAGTTTAAGTAGAAAATTAACTTGTTCATAGAAATAAATGATTGATGAAACCTCAAAAATTATATAAGAAATTAAAGAATATCAACACTGACATCTACAATCTTCTTTTCTTTTAAAAACAAAATACTAACTAATATTGATTTTATGATTACAACCTTCAGTGAATAATAATAAAACGAATGAATAATAATAGTTACAATAGCTTAACAGAAAATAGTATGTAAGTAACAGTAAGCTCACAGATTCAGTTGGTTTGGCAATAGGCTCAATTCTAGACAGAAATTCTTGAGCAGCCTCAACTAAATTAAAGATCATTACTCGTCCCTCCCTAGCATTTAAATTGGCCTGTAAAATGGCAAGAACAAAAGATCACTACATTTTACGCACAACAAAGAATATATCACCCTTGCCACACTCAAACAAAGAATACATCATGAATTAACTGTGAAACAATAGTTAATACCAAAAGAACAGGCAAGCACCTGATCAAGGAGGAGAGACAAAAGTTTATTAGCATCGGTTTGTGATAAACCCATCTCGGGAGTAATCTGCAACTTGGGACACTTGAAAGGATACCCAGGCAAGCACCTAGCCAAAAAAAATAAGAGTGAAAAACAATGATTGACTTCATAGCAACAAAGATCCCCTTCTTCAGAAACAAAAATAGAAAGCAACCTACGTAGCACAGACACTTCAGATTGAAGGTAGACACTGACACATGTCAACTGTTTCCATTTTCTTAAACTATTATCGGTGTTTACATGTCAGTGTCATGTCTTAAGTGTGTGATTCATGGAAATTGTTGAGTATGGCTCATAAATGCTAACAGGTGTACACTGTAAACCCTAGTCTTTCAATGATAACACAAAGGAACTGCAGTCAAAGACGTAGGCATAATTGGCCAAACTTCATTAACAAATGTCAGGTGTTCATTGTTTGTGTTTATTGTTTTTTAACTCTTTTGAACAGGTTGTTCTTCTAACTGAAGAAATAGCATAACATACCTGACAACAAGAAGAGCGGAAACATCCACATCCTCATAACCCATGTCATTCGAGTAAGGCCTGTTCAATCTCAAACAGAAGTGAAACATTGATGATTAAAACAACAACAACAACAATACGATATCACCATTAATTAATTAATTGATTAATTAATTAGGAGCATGATTGGATTTGGCTTATTTGAGCTTATAAGATTTGTGAGACTATTTGGGAGAACTTACAAAAACAACTTATGGCATTATTCATAAGCTGTTTTCAGCTTATTTTCATAAGTTCTGATAAGATAGCTTATAAAAATAGCTTAGAGCTTATACATAAGCTACTATCATGATAAACACATGTGACATGTGTCGTAAGCTGCAAATAAGTCGTTTATGCGAACCTAATTAACTAATCAAGATTATGAAGCGAAAGAAACAAACCTGAGCTTAATAACAATTTGAGGAGGAGATTTTGGAATAATTTGGCAATCCTCTTGAAAAATTGCACACCTAATAAAAAATTAGGAAACGAATTAAATATGAAATGAAAGAGTGTGAATGAGTTGAAGTGAAGTTAGTTACAGTGCAGTGATTTCTTCGGAGAGTTGTTCGTTGTTATCATCGTCGTTACGGAATTGAGAAGTGTGGTGGTCTTTGGAAGAAGGTGTTCTTGCTTTGTTTCTTCTTCCTCCGCCACCTCCTTTCTTCTTCTTGTTCCCCATTGATTGATTCAGAAAGCTTCGATCAAAACAATGGCAGTTACGAGATATTGACGAGAAATTGAAGAATGACGAAATGTGTGTGGTGTAGTCAGAGAAGGTGGCGCTTCATTACTGAGGAAGGAAGGGGAAATGCTTGTGTTTTGAATAATTCTAACACAGTTTCACATTACTTACTTTTTTTTTAGTATACAAAAATCAAAAATCACCGTGTGTAAGTAAAATATTCTCATCTCTGCATCAATAAAAAAAAATTAATTGAATTAGTCAAAAATTAAATATTGGATATCCTTCGAACACAACAAGAACGAATAATCTTCTGAGTCTTGTGAAACTTAAATAAGAGATAAATTTTTCATAAGAGCTTTAAGTTGTGAATTGAATTTCGAAAACTTATCAAATACCCGAATAAGTCAATTCACTATCTTACAAATGAGTCGACTTCTTATTAATTAAGTCACCCTTCATTGATAAAATCAAAGACTTTTATTATAGAAGAGATATGTTTTTTTTCTCGAAATGATAGAAGAGGCCTATGTTATTTGTGTCAAATATAAAATATATAATTAATTCCCCTAAAAAAACAAGTAATTATGTTGGACAACATTACATTACCTTCGGAAAAGAAAAAGAAGGAAGACAATACATCTCTATTCAAAACTTTAAGGAATACAAAGATATTACAAAAATAATATTTTGAGTCAAAATTGTGAAGAGCAGTCACTAGTATACATTTGTATCTGGTGGCATAGATTAGTGGGGATTGGGGAGCGAATATAAAACTTGGCATGTTCACACGCTTTAGAATTATTTGTATTCATGATCATTTTCATCTTCTAGCATAAATTTTGTAACAGAGCCCTATATAATGAAATTGTTGTTTGTTATAAGAAATTAGAAAAATAAACTAAATTATTTTAGAATTATATGAAACACATGTCTTACTATTTATGTTGAAATATCTATCTACAATGTTAACTTATAATAGTAATGTAAAATATCTATCTGAATTTCAATTTTGGTAGTCTAAATACCACACTTTAGTTCATGTAAAGATGCACCATTTTGATAAATATAGACATACCATGCCACTTTCTTCTCTTTGTTTATTTAGTTTGATATATCCTAGCATTATATATATTTGTAGTATTATATAATTAGGGTAGTGATTTATATCATCATATTAGTTCACACATATCATCTAACAAGTATTCAAATATCTGGTTTTTTATCACGTTATCAGCACGATCATTTCATTGGAAGTGCTTACTCATGCTTGATATAATCATGTCCAACGTTAAGCATCAATTCAAAATTGTAAACATAACTGGAGACAACTACATAACTTGGAACAACAACTTGATTAAGTATCTTGCATGTGAGAGGCTCGACAAAATCCTTGAAGGAGACAATTCAAGAAAGTCGACAGTTAACCAAGAGGAAATGTCAATGAAAATATATTAATAGAAGTGTCACTTAGTTCAGAGGTTGTAGTGGTTGATTTTTTTTTCATGCTCACAAGTTCAACATTCAAACTTCGCATTTTTTAATTGCATGTTCATTATTTTAAATGAAACTTTATAAAAATGCAAAAGAATAGGTTTAATGGGGTTTGAACCCATAATGCCACTAAACCAATGCACCATTTGTCGTAATATTGTGAGTCTTATTTGTATATATCTATTTGAAAGGCCTAGTGTTGAAACAAAAGTTGCCTCCCTTCACTAAGTGGTATAAGTTTATTTACAATCATAGATACATTAAGGCAAAAAGACGGTGCGGAAATTTATATTTTGTGCGTCAAAATTCTACTCAAAAGTTTCTAAACCATTTCTTCTTTCTCTAATGCATTAGAGCAATTGAGAGAATTTTATTTTATAAACTATCATTGTTTGATACGCTTAATATGATTGTCCAATTCATGTCAAGAATCCCAATGTATCTTGAAGGGATTCACCAAAATACTCGTTTGCAATTGGTTGGCATAAATTGATGGGGAAAATCGAACATAAAAAAAAAATTTGATGTGTTCGCGCACACTTTAGAATTATTTACACAACTAGTTAGGTCATTCTCTTGTCAAAAAAAACTAGTTAGGTCATTTTCATCTTCTTCATGTTCAAAATTTTGCACCAGTCCCTTAGACACAAGATCCAACAATTTATTGGGCAAGATACAGCAGAAACTCAATCTAATTTTGCTAAGGGGAAACAAATACTAGATGAAATTTTAATAACTAGTGAAGTGGTGGATGATGTGAAAAAGAGGAAGAAGAAGCTCATCTTGTTTAAAGTAGATTTTAAAAAAGCATAAGATTTTGACGAAATGATTGACACGAAATAATATCTTTGAAAACTATAGATGATAAACTTATATTTGTATAATATTGTTCCTGCATTGCGATTAAAATTTGAAGTTGTTGCTTTTCTTCTTCATTCTTGCTCTATCAACATTTTAATTTATCACGAGAAGAGAGTGTATAATTTAATATGGACATCTGTTAAAAGAGTGAAGATAAAGGGCATTTTAGTCATAAACTTGCATTGTGTGAAAGTTGGGATTGCAGGGTTGTAACTGAAATCAAAATCAAAAGAGTATAACCGAGTGTGTGCCACGTGGTATGTTCTAGAAAGAGAAAAACTATTTTTATTTATAGTATTTCCCAAAATCTTTTATGCATTCATTTCGATAATTACCCAACTTCGTCCTTGAATTTTCAAAATCAATCAAATGCGTTTCCAAATTTTGCGAAATATCTAGGTAGTCCCCGAATTTACAAAATGTCAATCAAATCAGTCCCTCCGTTAATTTGGCATGTTAACGGAGGTGACGTGTACTGTTAAGCTTACTACGTCAGATGTAACACCCCGTTTTCCCAACAATGTAAATAATACACATAAATCAGAGTATTCAACGTAAAACGGAATGCCACACTACATTGAAGTATAAATAGAGTAAAGTCACTATTTATTAAAACATCTTTCTCAAAATTCAATTACATCACAACAGAAAATTAATTCTTTACTCAACAACTTTGGCACTACGGCCTCAACATAAACAACTTTAATGAAAATCCTAGTTCAAACAGTTTAACAACATAGTTCATAAATAATACGTAACAATGGAAACAAAGCAAACATCCTCATCCCGTTACGTATCAGAGCGACCCTAAGACGACGCATGAGAGAGTCAACTCACATCAGCAGCTAAACCTGGTTATCTGCACGTTACCCACATAGAGGCAACATTCAAACAGAAGGGGTGAGATTCACATTCAATAATAATAGGCATATAATTCATCAACGGAATTTAACAACATAAACAACAATAACTAAACAACAATAATACTTCACATATGCTTCAATTATTTCTACTTGGCATTAAATCAATGACAACAACTCGACGACGACGACGACGAGACAATGCAAAGACACAACAACAACTTGACTATGCAGTATGCATGTGGTACCAATCAACGTGTTAGAGCATAGACTCTCAATTCAACGTGTAGAGCATCGGCTCTTAAATCAACGTGTAGAGCATAGGCTCTGAAATCAACGTGGTATGGATGATTAAACATTCAAGAGGGCATGAGCCCCCAACTTTATATGAGTATGCATGGACTCAACAATTTATTCAACAATAACGTACAACTTTAACGACATCAACGACACCAACAACAACGACAACAACAACAACAAACGACGACTCCACATCATAATTTCATAATTCATCGTTTATGAGCAACATCATGTCAGATCATATTAATCAACATATACATTCATATAGTAATTCATCAATGTGTACATTCATATAACAATTCATCAATATACACCTTCATGTAATAGTTCATCAACCAAAGTTATTCATGACAAACAAAGCCATTTGAAAACTGACCATATTACCTAAGACTTTCATGTTCACACCAGAGGCTAATTCAAAAGAGAAACGTGTGAAAATGACGCAAGAACATGAAAAGATACACTGTTACTAGGTAACACGCCTCGCGGGCTGACTTACTCACCGTGGCGAGTTAGCTCACTCGCCGTGGCGAGCTAGTGGCGAGCAAACACTGCTCTCTGTCACGTTACAGCTCGCTGTGGCGAGCAGATTACTTGCTGTGGCGAGTCGTGACAAACTTCTGTCGGGAAGAACGATTTTTCACCCCAAAAACCCAATTTTCATCTACTCCAATCCCAAATTTGATAGGGAACTCGACCTATGATAATTCTACAACCTGAACATCAATTATACACAAATTCAATGGATTTTCTACTCTATTAACAACCAATTTCTACCCCAAAACCTAATTCTTAAATTCACAAAACAACAACAACAACTACATGGTAAATTCAATTTCAGAATTATATAACCTAAGATTAGAGAATGAGAGTCCCACCCTTACTTTAGATTAGGTGATTACAAGATTCTACAAGCTCTCCCTTCTCTTGGTTCTCCTCTTTTCTTGGTTCTCCTCTTTTTTTCCAAAAGTTTTGTTAAACCTAAACTTGTCTGACTCTTAGTTTTTATATCTCTTAACCTCAACATATTTCTACTTAACTCCACTTATTTCTAATTAATTCTAATTCAGCCCCTTCAAGTCTAATTATTCTAATTTTCCAACCTATCCCACTAAATAATAAATAAAGCCACTTAATAAAATATTAATACACAACAACATGTCACTTATCAACATAAATCATATAAGTCATATAAAAGACTCTAAACTCAACCAAAATGATCAAATAAATAAATAGGGCGTTACATCAGATGTCACGCAAGCAGGGACTAATTTGGCCAAAAATGATGAAATTATCAAGGACCAAATTGATTGATTTACAGAAAATTGTAAATTCTCCAACGTCTCTTTTTCCCCCAGCATCTCTTTCTTCTCAACGTCTCTTTCTGCCCCAAATATATAAATTTGGAACCCTAATTTTATAATTTGTCACCTAAAGTTCAAAATCCCCAAAATTTCTTCCATTAATTGATGACAAAGTTTTTCCCTAATTCAAAAAACTTAAAAACCTAGTTTTTTTTATTGAATTTGAAATCCAAAAATCGTTCAAGCTTTGGTGTCAGAAATCACTGGTGTTTGTTTATGCCTTCCATTTAAAATCACTGGTCCTCTCATGCCATATCTCCTTGTACTCATTCCGTGAAATAAAATCAATCAAATCAGACCTTAAATTATAACACTATCCATCAAATCAGTCCTCAAATTATCACAATAAGTATCAAATCGATCCTTATTTTGGTCTCAGTTATACCTGTATAGAAATTGCATCAGTTACAAGTCCATTATCTTGTTGCACCTCACTAGCAAGATTGTCAACAACATTCTCTTGTTGCACCTCAGTAGCAACAACATTTTCCACACCTGCCACATTACCTTCTACTTGTTCCTGAGGCTCAATGTCAATCTAATCTTTTGGTCTCCTTTCCACACCTTCCTTCACACAGCTTCCTGGGTCATGTCCCATCAGTCCACATCTCCCATATTGAGTGTCATTATAGGTTTTCGTCATGTTACTCCCACCAATAGCTTCTTGATTTCCATCCTTTCTCTTGTTTTTCTTTGGTATTCCTGCAGCCCTTTTCAACTTTGGTGACACAGGTTTTTCATAAGGTGTTGGTTCCCAATAAATTTGAGAATTCACAGGTTGAATAAAGTAGCTATAAGTTGCCCTATATGATCCAAGGATCGACTTGATACTTATTGTGATAATTTAAGGATTAATTTGATGAATAATGTTATAATTTAATGTCTGATTTGATTGATTTTATTTCAGGGAATGAGTACAATGAGATAATGCATGAGAGGACCAGTGATTTCAAATGACAGACATAAACAAATACCAGTGATTTTTGAACATCAAAGCTTGAACAATTTTTGGGGATTTTAGGATTTCGAATTCAATAAAAAAAAATTAGGTTTTTAAGTTTTTTGAATTGGGGAAGAACTTTGTCATCAATTAATGGAAGTAATTTTGGGGATTTTGAACTCTAGGTGACAAATTATAAAATTAGGGTTCCAAATTTTTATATTTGGGGAAGAAAGAGACGTTGAGAAGAAAGAGATGTCGGGGAAAAAGAGAGTTGGGGAATTTGCAATTTTCTGTAAATCAATCAATTTGGTCCTTGGTAATTTCATCATTTTTGGTCAAATTAGTCTCTGCTTGCCTGACATCTGACGTGGTAAGCCTTGTAAGAGGTTAACAGTACACGTCACATTCGTTAAGAGGCCTACTTAATGGAGGGACTGATTTGATTGACATTTTGTAAATTCGGGGACTAAATAGATATTTCGCAAAATTTAGGAGCGAATTTGACTGATTTTTGAAAATTCAAGAAAGAAGTTGGGTAATTACTCGCATTCATTTACCCTTGTGAATTGTGATTGGCGTTATTTGACTTATTGAATATTGTACTATATTTAAAATAGTTTTATTTAATATGCACAGGTAAATTAATCTTACATCTCGTAAAAGTTATTTTTCTACCATTAAATCATTACTTAAAAAAAAAACTCAGTATCCGATCGAAAAACGAAAAATTCGAGGAGACCAATCACGTCGCCCACTTGCAGGGACCTTGTTTAAAGCCAGATCAAAGTTCTGTATAAACTTACCAATCGAAATTGACGCCAGGAAGAATCGAACTTAAGACCTTAATTGTAAGAGTTATTGTTCTAAATGATGGAAAAAAAACGTGTGCATGGTGTAAGAATTATTTCACTTTTTCTTAAAGGAAAATATTAACAAATGTCATCGAGGCAGGACACTCTTTAAACACTATTAATAGTAAGTTTCTTTAAAAAAATCTGTGTAATCAATGCATTGGAATTTGCAATATTTTAACTTTTTTAAAAAATATTTTTTAAATTTGGGATGAGCAGTGAGCACTCGTTAACGGACTCTTTCTTAAAATATCAAACACAATTTTGCAGAAAGGGTATGAATCATATTTTGTTTCTTAAAAAAGAAAAGAAGTCTATTTCATGGGAGTAAAGAAATTAATTGTGTATAGAGAGTGATGTGGGGTAGATTGGGTGTGATCCAACCTCACCCTATTTCAGCCAATCACAAACTCCTATTATATTACTTTTGATGAGCCCTTCACTGTCCCTCCCCACATATTCCTTATCTCCTTACTCCTACTAAACACTCAAGCAACGTAGCACACAACATTGCCCCAATATCAAAGCCTTGAAATTCTTCACATCACATTCATTCATCTTCTACTTCACTTTCCTTCCACACTTTCAATAACCCTTCTCCTTTGTTGTCCTAAATTGACAAAAGAAAATTGTAGTATACTCTCTGAACTAAATGGCAACCAATTCTCTTCACTCAATTCAACATCATTCTCTCAGCAAACGCCACTACTACCCTTCTGAAACTGCTCCTCCATCAACACTTTCATCCTCACTTTTCCTCAAACCAACCACCATCAACCCCACCAACATAACCCTCTCTCACTCTTCCTCTTCCAACTCCTCTATCACATTTTCTATCTCCCAAACAACATCCTCCACACCATCATCAACCTCTCAAACCAGCTCCTTTGAACTCCTCCAGCAGCATCTTTCAGCCAAAAACTTCCGAGAAGCCGACGAAGAGACAAGACGTCTTCTCATCGTCCTAGCAGGCGAAGCAGCTCAGAAGCGCGGCTATGTTTTCTTCTCAGAGGTTCAGTTCATCTCAGAAGCAGACCTCAAAACAATTGACCAGCTGTGGAGAGACCATAGTGACAACAAGTTTGGATACAGTGTCCAAAAGAAATTATTTGGTAAGGCTAAAAAAGACTTCACCAAGTTCTTCATCAAGGTTGGTTGGATGAAGAAGCTTGACACTGAGATGGAGCAATATAACTATAGGTCTTTTCCTACAGAGTTTATATGGGAGCTCACTGATGACACTCCAGAGGGTCATTTACCTCTGACAAATGCACTCAGAGGAACACAATTGCTAAGTTATATTTTTAACCATCCAGCTTTTGATTCAGTCCAAGACGAAGTTGAAGTTTCATTTGGTGGCACTGAGGGAAATGGAGCACTCAAAGGGTTAAAAGATTCATCAAAACCATTGGCTACCAAGATCTTCAAAACAGACTATAGTTTCTGATGAGTTCAGAAAACTTCACAATAAACTTGCTGAGTTCATAGAGAATGTAACTTGATTTGTGTTTTAATTCTTACGTATATACATAGTAATTGTTCATTCATCATCAATAGATGAAGGTAGTTACTTGAATTGTATTTTTTTTCTTTACTTAATAATGATAATGGTATTTGCATCTTAGAAACTCATTAAACTGAAGGCTTATATGTTGGCTGTCACAATTTAAAAGTGGTAAGTGGAATAATGTTATGTGAATCCTTGTGCACATAATGGACAAAATTACAAAGCCTGCCATCTTGTTTATAACGTCCGTTTCTATAGTGACAACTGTTGTTTCAGTTGCAAAACTTGCAACGGAACTCTACCACAGACATAGACAAAAATTGACTTCTGCAACTTGTGCATTTTCTATAGATTATTTATTAATTAATACAGTGTTTCTCACTTTAGTTTCCCGCCATGGCTCAATTTCTCTTTTTCATTCCCCCCACCCCACCAAAACAAAACCTATTTAACATCTTAACTTTAAATTTTTAAACAATTAAGAACTATGCTAGTTGCTACAGTCATTTCTGAGTGTTTATAATCAAGAATAATGCTAGTGCAACACTTTCATTGCACACATAACTTCGGTGTTATTGAGAGAAAGATGAAGTAAAACCAACTGTTACTAGACACTGAGAAGTACAAATACAAACAAATGTATATGCAAAGCCTGTAAGGTATATTATTCGTTTATTAGAGTATAGCTTTACTAATCAAAATCCAAAAAACTACTTAATAGAAACAGAAATGGGGGAAAAGGATGTTCCAAGGTTTATTAAAGGGAAGAAAGCACTAAGTATCATTCTCCCTTTCGCCTTTCGTTTTTCACCAAACTTGTAATAAATGAGAATAGCTTTGTTCCATAAGTTAAGATTCTTTTGAAAAACAAAAAGTTCAAAAGAACTTGTATTAAAATTGGGATATGCAACATATTACCTTTACATTTCTTCTATCGTTAATTCATTAAAACATGAAAGTAACCCTTTTTACCATTTAGCCTATTCTATATCCCTTGTGTCTCTATCTCATCCTCCCTAAATTTTCCAAATGCAGCCTGAAGTAGCGTTCTTTCCAAATTGTGAAAGGAAAAGCTAATCAGCTAAATTTTACAACATAAAGGCTGATGGATGGTATATTAAATTTCTCAATGTTGATGCTTTGCACGGGTTTCCTCCTTCCATACCATCAAAACAAGAGTTGCCACTTCGATACCGCCCATCCAGTGCAACAAAATCTAGCACATCAGAACGTTTAAAATTTAAAACAAAAATGAAGCTAAGTTTGCTAGGAAGCACATTAATTAGATACTTTCCACTTGAAGAAAATTAATCAAACAACTCGGCATTACAAGAGAAAACATCATACATGACTTCAATTTTACAAAATTCTTTTTCTTTTCTACTTCAAATTGATAAAGAAAGCTATTTTAATTTCTGACATCACAAACAAAATTTAGCAATGTTAAAAGGGGCCACAACTTACCAGGCAAAAAAACTAAGCACAGGGACACAGTCTCCTTGTGTGCTGATGTGAACCATCACAAGAAAGTATAGATTGTGTTTCCGTGTATAAACATGATTCCGGATTCTGAAAACAACCCAAAGCAAATATCAATTTAAATGTCCTGAAAGTGTTTTCCTTGGTATAGATTGTGTAATGATATCTCTACGTGATAAGCATGAATTCAAATCAATATAGGATGCTGAACATCTAAAATTTCATTCCCGCCTAGCGCTACCACAATAGCATTGGAGGAGAAAATGAAAAGGCAACAGGTGACTAGATCCAATCTTAAAGCTTCTTGGTAGTTGAAAACCAACCGGACACCACCTCCAACATGGAGTTTGGTAATTAAAGGCACCATAATGGTTATGTCAGGGCATGCAGATGACATGCGTAAACATGTTTTTAAAGCACCAGTTCTTAGAAATCGTGGTTGTAACACAGCCTCACAAAACCGGTTTGTGATGCAATCCTCGCCTCACAAGCCGGTTTTGTGGGGTTGCGTTCAGAGCCTCCTCCAAGATCCGTTGGGCCACCTGCTATCAGGTTTCCGCTATCGGGCCACCCACCATTTATATCTACGCACCAAGCCCAATAGTATTGGGTGTGAGGGGGTGTGTTAAAGAGTCCAATGTGGGATAAGAGATGGCCAGAACAAATGTTTATGAGTGGGGGCAATTCTCACCTCACAAGTCGATTTTGTGGGGTTATGTAGGGCACAACCATGATTTCTAATATGGTAGCAGAGCCTCGCCAAGATCTGTTGGGCCACCTACTATCAGGTTTCCGCTATCGGATCACCCACCATTTATATCCACGCACCAAGCCCAATAGTGTTGGGCATGAGGGGGGGGTGTTAAAGAGCCCCACATCGGTTGAGAGATGACCTGAACAAGTGTTAAAAAGTGGGGGCAATCCTCACCTCACAGGCCGGTTTTGTGGGGTTGTGTTAGTCCCAACTACAAATTCTAAACTAGTTATGCAGGGCAATTTACACGACATTTCTATGACATCGACATCATATCATCTTAAATTTATATAGGAAAAATGCATCTGCCGATCAACCTCTATTTATCAATATCTGGAATCCAACATGTTTGTTTTTTTCTTAAATCATAAAAGAATTATTACCATATACTTCGGGGCGTCATAAACAACTTCAGCAGGTTGATCTGTGCCAACACTTGCCAAGCAACCTCCCTTGCAGCTCATGTATTTCTGTATACTGCCCACATAACGAAGATCAATTGATACAGTTCGTACATTAAGATAAAAGACACAAAGTATCAGCATGCTGAAATGATATTTCTTCCTCGCTCAGTATTGTTTCTAGTGCCAATATATTATCCATGACACGCAACCAAGCACTAATAAACAAAAAATAAAACCAGAAATACTTTAAATATGCTTTGTATAGAATAAAACCATCCAAGTAAATAAAATTATACGTCTAATGCACAGCGCGGATAAATTACTCAAAGTAGTAGTCCCATTGAAATATATTAGCAACAGAATTTAGAACACACATTCAAAGCATCACTTACATGTCACAATGATTAAGCACCACAAGTTTATTTGGGACACATGATTGTCCTCTTGACTTGCAAACTGAATTACATGATTCACCTTGCCTGCCAAACAAGTGATAAGGAGTTCAACTGCAAAGCCACATCAAGAAACTGCAAACATTAACCTCAACTAAAAAGAAGGGATATCAGTAATAATTTACCTCCCAGCAACAACATTGATGCCGTTCAGCCTTGCTTCTGTGAGAGTGCTATTTGCCACTGGATTCAATACATGAAAAAGAACAGATTCCGTCTAAATAGCTATAAAAAGGCCAAAAGCATAAATATATTTACCAAAAGACGTACAACTACAACCACCCCTAACAAGAGCATGACTGCAATATATTGTTAGTTTTTTCTCTTCCACGTGAGCCAATATTGAGTTGTTGTGGAATGTTATTTTTCAGGGAAAGATCTTGCTGAATTGGTCCACTTCTTTTCCCATAATCTGTTTAACGCTCCCTCAAAAAGTGTTACACGTTCTCCAGACCTTGTGATGGGCAGCAAGGCTCTATAAAATCAAAAACGTATTCACTGTTTCAGAGTCACAAAACCTACTTTCTCTCTACATAAAGCTGCACCAACGAGTTTGAGCAAGTGAAGGTTTGGAACAGCGAAACAGTCCGGTTATAGCAGCAGCAAACAGCAGTAAGATTTTTCTCACCTAGCAATGGCTGGAGGTTAGTGCTCCTTTTATTTTGCTTCCGCTTACCGGTCTGGTTTAAACGTGTTGTTAGTGTTGTTTACATGTTTAAATTGATAGAATAGTTTACATGAACCAAATGTAAACTATTCTATCGATTTAAACATGTAAACAGCACGTTTAAACTAGACCGGTAAGCGGAAGCAAAATAAAAGGAGCACTAACCTCCAGCCATTGCTAGGTGAGAAAAATCTTACTGCTGCTGCTATAACCGGACTGTTTCGCTGTTCCAAACCTTCACTTGCTCAAACTCGATGGTCCAACTTTATGTAGAGAGAAAGTAGGTTTAGTGACTCTGAAACAGTGAATATGTTTCTGATTTTATAGAACCTTGCCCATCACAAGGTCTGGAGAACGTGTAACACTTTTTGAGGGAGCGTTAAACAGATTATGGGATAAGTGGGAAAAGAAGTGGACCAATTCAGCAAGATTTTTCCCTTAAAAATAGCATTCCACAACAACTCAATATTGGCTCACGTGGAAGAGGAAAAACAAGGAAAAAACTAACATATATATCCCAATGAATACGAAGTACAATGTCATTTGAATGGATTGTAGGCGTAACCATCTACTTAACTACTCAATATTACCACTCTCCTCCAGTCTGGGCAAAAACAATAGCATATTATTCCTAAGGTATTGCTAACTGATGAGATTTTGGAATCGGTACCTTGCTAGGTCAAAACAGGATTAGGAACTAACACAATTACAGGCACTGAGGCAGACAAATCTGCAGACTTACCAGAAGAATTGGACGGTAGAGAAAAGCAATGGTGGAAGTCACTAAGATAAGCATTTTCATGAACCTGGAATATTAAATACCAAGATAGAAACATCAGCAAATGCACTCATCATAAACATGGTTTTCAAACAAACTCTCAAGCTAGCTTTTAGACAATCCTAGGCTGTAAAAACAAGTGATCTCTCATGCAAACTCTTTTCGTCAAACTAATATGTGCTCAAGTAAACTCTAGATAAAATCAATAAATCATCGACTCTACTAACTAGTTAGCGAGTCTGACATTAGACATAGTTTTGGCTTCAATATGTATAGTTTGGTCCATTTTCTACGATATTCGGGTTGAGTTGCCTATGCATTGCAACATGTATAAACCAAATAATATTTTGTTCTATTTTATCAAACACTAAAATAATGTATTAATGAGGTCAAGTATGGCATTGTAATTGGATCGATAATTTTATTGAGTTATGTTATAATTTCATCTTTTTTATTTCCTATGTTTGACTGGAATTTTCAGTATTAGCTATGCATTTACTAACTAATATATTTGGTTACTGATATTTTTATAAAACATTTTTTATTTTTAAATTGAAATATGTAAAACTTAAAGAGCAATTCAAGTTTACAACGGCTCCATGTGTCGCCTAAATTCTCAGATTTGACAGCATTGATTGTGAATATAAACAATAGGAAAATATAAAGACGTTGAACAACAATATATCTAAAAGTCTAATTATTAGATCTACGTTAGAAAATAAGCAAAAGAGCCTGTTCAAGTTGTTATGCTGTTCTTCATACACCGAAAATGTAGAAATCGTGTGAGTTCAAATTACTCTTGCATATATCTTAAGTAATAACTGCTATTTGACTCCATTTTCAGCATGTCTTGAATGCGTAGAATTTACACTAAAAGCAAAGTACTAATAACAGGCTCCAAATAAATTGTTGTGCTGATTGTGAGTTGAAAATGCCCAAGATACATTCAACTCCTCCCCCTTAAATGTCTAGAACTAGACTACTATGCAAAGCTTCCTCTGACAAGTGAAGAAGATAAGCAGCCATGAAAATAGTTGTGCACGGAATAAGCAACCTTGCTAATATGCAGAGTGTATGTTATTCAAGGTATTAAAGAAAAATTCTAAAACAAAGATACAATTTCAAAAACAATAAGATAGCAGGAATACAGAAGTTTACTCACCACACTCTCAGAACTATGCCGACATCTTCCAGCACAGTAGTCAAATACACTTTCGTAAGTTCCTGCCAAAAAGTTATATGATGTTCGTTTTAAAAAAAAATGGATATATGTATATTACTTTAACATATACAAGAGATTCTTTTGGTTACATAAGAACAGGTTAGAAGCCAAAGAGGAAAAGGAAAAAAGGGTAGGGGGGTATCTTTGTTTATGTTTATCTGTGTCTGTATCTGGATTTACCTACTGGCATTAACGCTTGACAGTGTTTGAGAGAGCTTGTCATAAGTTGTTTTAAGCTAATTTTGATAAGTTCTCCAAGATAGCATATATGAAAGTAATTTGTCACTTTTACCATATTTTCTCTTCAACAATAGAAATAGCTTACAATTAAGCATTTATACTATAAGCTCTTAATTAAGTTGTTAGTCTAAACAGGCCCCAAGTCCTTACGTTAACATGCAACAATATTTATTAGAAATATACATCTATCCACGCTAGTTAATTAAATGCTCAAAATACAACAAAATTGCAAAGTAATAAAACAGAAACATTACTTGCAGTAGCAGGTTTAGCAATCTTCATCTTCAACACTTGTTCCTTCTTTGTCTGTTAAATTAAGCCCAGTGAAAAATTCAGCCATTCGCGTGAGGTGAAAAATCAAAAGGCAGGTTAAGACATTACCATTGCCGGGTTGAGACAGCAAGAAACACAATATTCATAAGAGTTGCAACACTGTGAAAGAAGATTGCATCCGCTGCAAATTATTGAACACAATAACCGTTACTTGTTATTTTCACTTTCAACACTCAAAATTCAAACAAAACAAAAAAGAAGTTAGGAAACAAACTCACTGACAAGAGAATTTCTTCCCAGTTTGAGGACAACAACGAGACTTTGAGTCAACCGAAAGTGCATTGCATACATAACCTACAAAATAATAAGAATGTAAAAGTGTGTTCGGTTCTATGGTGACAAATGGATTTTGAATGAATGTTTCGTAATGCAGTGACAAAAATTGATGTTAAATGAATTGATTTTACTTAAAAGTGAGTTGAATGTAAAGTAGTTTATGTTTGGATACATTTACATAAAAGTGGGTTGAACAATAAATTTCAGTATAAAAACGCATTTAGACTCAAAAGCTACAAATCCTACCTTCAAGTTAGAATCAACTCTGGAGACAATCAATTCTACTAGAGAGGAACCAAACATGTCAAAATAAATTTTACATCTCCAAAATCAATTCTAGACGCTCCAAACGTGGAACCAAACATAGGCAACTGATTCGAACTAAAAACGAGCTGAATGTAAAGTGATTTTTATTTGAATACAACGTAAAGGTGGATTGAACATATCACAACTAAAATCAATTGTAGAAATCAAAAACTACAAATCTTAACTTCAAGTTATGATAAATTAGAAACAAAATCAATTCTACTCAAAAACATCTTAACATGTCAGAATCAATTCCACACCTCTAGAATCGATTCAACACCTCCAGAAACAACTTTACACTTCGAGAATTAATTTAAACCTATATAGAACCGACACTTTTAATCAACGGAGTGTCCGGTGTCCAACATTGACAAGACATTGACACAGGTGATTATGTTCAATTATGTGATTTTGTCAACTAATGATTGGTGTGAGGTGTTCGTGTCGGTGTTTCATAGATTTTGATACCTCCTAAAGTGACACATGAAATATTTGAATAAGAAAATTAAGAAAACAAAAAAGGATGATATACCATTGTTGTCGGAAAGAAGGAATCTGCCTTGAACGGTGTTATTGCAGAAAGGAATGAATTTGAAGCCAATATCTTTTCTGATAGCGATGGTGAATGAAAATTCGGAGATGAACGAGAAGATGAAGATGAGTAATGTTACGGTGGTTCTAGATACGGAGTGTCCCATCGTACAACCGTGTCCGCAGAGCTCCTTCACCAATCACCTCCCTTTTCTCAGATTCTTGTGCTGCCTGATTCCTGTTTTTAGTGGGGGCCATCTATGCCATGTCAAACCCACATATTTCACCTTTGTAAATATCAATCATTTTCGTCTTCAATGTGTAAAAGTAGTATTTTAATTCCTGTGTTCTTTTCGTATCGTTCTTAATTAAAAATACAACTATTTTAAAGATAATAATCCTTGAGAGAATTATGAATTTAAGAAAATCATGGTAAATTTAGTTAAGAACGATACGAAAAGCACGTAAGGAATTATACCTAAGTTTTTTTCAATTTTAAATATGATACAATTAAGATGTGTTAAAAAAAATTATAATAAAATTACAAGTGAATAAACAATTTGAAAAAAAAAAATGTATAATCGCTATATAAATCATGTTTAGTTTGTATTACGGTGTTAAGATATCAACAAAATCATCATAAAATAACTTAAATAAATTTTGTTCGATGTTTATTTATTTTTTAACAGGCAAAAAAGAGACTTATATTGACAACAAAGACGTTGCTTCTTCCGCACAAGACGTGCCGAAAGAAAACGACAATAATTAACCTATATCCAAACAAAGAATGGGACAAGCTAGCCAATTATAAACCCCTAACACAAAAACCGCATTAGTTGTCTTCATCCACCAATAAGAATGGATTTGAACCTTTTCGAACAACTAATGAGTAGAAATTTCGGTGTTATTAAATTGTCTTTTATTACATTCAGTCCATAACACCCACACACATAATACCCACAAAAGTTGCATAAAAGAACGTCTAGTTGCTGCCCCTCCTGCCAAATAAGTAAATTGAAGGGAGTGATCAGAAACGTCATACGGATCAACTCCACAAACCCCAATCCACGCATGGACATGATGTCATAACTCTCTGGATATGGGGCAGGAAACAAATAAATGTTGAGTTGTTTCCACTTCCCCACATCCAGAGACACACAATTGCGCATCCTAAGCAAGCATACCACGAGCCATCAAATTCGTCTTAGTTGGCAACCGATTGATAAGGAGACGCCAAGCAAGAATAGACACCTTCAACGGAACATACCGGTGCCAAATCAAATCTGAAACCTCATCAACCGTGTCACTACCATCTGTAGTTAGCATATCATAAACAGAACGGACATAATAGCTTCCTGAATTATCAAGACGCTATCTCCAATGATCTGACGTAGTAACCTGCAAAACAACGTTAGCCAGCAGAAACATACACTCCCCTACGAACTCCTCCTCCCAATCCCACAACCTCCACGCTTCACCGCCATCCCCCAACCCTTCACATACATTTCCTCCACCGTCCAACTTTTATTGACACTTAACTCATACAAGCGTCTAAACCGAACTGACAACGCAGTACCTCCCAACCACGGATCAGTCCAAAAATAAGTGTTCGTCCCATTCCCCACTATTTTTGAAACACTATCGCGAAACCAACCTCCCCCGACACCCCACCACTATCACGCACGCGAGCAAGCTCCCGTCACCAAACTGAAGCTCGCCACCCCCATCTCTATCTACTAACAACCTCCAACACCATTTACCTAAGAGAGCCAAATTAAATTCTCTCATCCTCCTCACCCCCAGCCCTCCTTCCTCCGTACGGACACAAATATTATTCCAACTAATCCAAGAAATTTTTCAATGAACCTCACTCCCCCAACAAAAAAAAAATATTAAACATAGATTCAATAGAAGAGAGTATACCCGAGGGAACTTTGAAGAAGGAAAGAGCATGAACAGGAATTGATGACAGGACAGACTTAATCAGAGTTAGACGACCACCAAATGATAAAAATTTACTCTTATTACATTCATTCACAAAAACACGTAATTTTTAAGTTTAGTTCATGGAGAGACAATACTACTGACTGACATCTTAAATTGAATCATATCCATCACCATTGAATTTTCATAATATTGTCTCACTTTCTTTACCCCTCTTCTTTTCTAGGATACGTGTCTCAAAATTAATTATGATACTTAGTGAGTACGTATCCACGAGTATTCGTGATTATAGAAGGAGTGTCGGTATCCGATACAGATACTTCTCCATGTTTGGAGTATTCAGGCTTCATAGTAATGACTAGTTATAATAGTTTATAAATGTAGTGAAAATTCTAAGTAGTCTTTGATTGTACATTCTGTTAGTCAAAATAGTTCTTGATGTTAAAATGTTTCTTATAACGTCATGGCCTCAGAGCTCTTGAAATTGATTTAGGAATGACAAATACCTACGATACAAACTCTATCACCCTCCGTAGCATCGCACTCGTGCCGCCGTCTATCGTGCAGTCGCACCGTTCCTCTCTTCACAAACTCACATGGGATGGTGAGCTCTAGGGGTGTTCGCGGTGCGGTTTGGTTCAGTTTTGAGACTAAAAATCATCCAAACCGCATGATAAAAAAAAACATGTGGTTTGCTTTGGTTGACTTTTAAAATGAAATTCAAACAAAATCAATGCGGTTTGGGTTGGATCGATTTGTGCGTTTTTTTTTTCTTCGAGACAATTCAATTTTTTGTTTTCAACATTAAAATAAGTTAAAAGGTTAAAACACGACATATTTCCAACAACCGACAACCGCTCCTTTCGTATAAGGTGTACCAAATGAAGCTAAAAGACACATATATTTACAAGAAAACAATCAAGCTACCACAGGGCAGCCATGAAATACATACCAAAGGATCCACCCTCCAAGCCGTGTAATCAAAATCGAATAAAACGTAATACAAAGTTAATCAATAACCACCAATAAGCTTTAAGTTTTAGCTTTTCGAATAAAGAGATAAGATGTTTCGTCTTATTATAAAAAAGCCTCTTATTGCGATCCTTTCACATAATAAAAAGTACCTTTCCAAATTATATTAAAAGTCAGGCCGGACTTGTTGGAGAAGCCCCCGGGACCACCAACTTGATGATGGTGATTTGGATGATCAACGGGCTCAACCATGGAAGAAGGAACCGAAACACTACTCTTTGCCATCAGCCCATTATAACAAACACTGCCGCAAACTAAACCTAAGCGACGCCGTTCTGTTCATCTTCTACCTTCAGCTCCTTCTTCACTACTCTCTCTCTCTCTCTCTCTAGCAATGAGAAAACCCAAATCAAAGAAGTTTCGTAAGAAACAACTGAGAAAACCCAAATCAAAGGAGTTTTGTAAGAAACAACGCTTCTCAGAAGAACTAGACGAAATCAACCTCTTGAATTCATGGATTCAATCTCAAAAACCAGAATCCGGTTCAAACCCAATGTCTCTTCCACCTCTCCCCAACAACTCCCCCGTCGGCCGCCTCGCCGACGGCACGTTCTCTCGCTACGCCGGCGTGGCCCGGTTTCAACAGTTACCGATATCGAAGAATATCAAAAAGGCATTGATATCGAAGAAAACCCAAGGCAAATTGCGTTCGAAATTCGTTTCCATGACCGACATTCAACGAACGAGCTTCTCTTCCTCATGCGCTTTGTGGTCGTGATGTTCTTGGTGCCGCCAAAACTGGTTCTGGAAAAACACTTGCTTTCATTATTCCTGTGAGTGTTGTTTTGATTAGTGTATTTTCATAAGTTCTCCAAGACAGCTTATGAAAACAGCTTATAGCAAATACAAAATCAATTTAACCTTATTTTATCTTTTCCTGTAAAAATAGCTTATGTAAGCTTATATATAATCACATGCTTATCATGATAAGTGCTTGTGCTATAATCTGCAAATGAGTTGTTTATCCAAACAGTAACTAAGTATCACTCTCCAATATGTAGTCCTTAAAATTATATAAAAACAATTAGTAGATCTTAATCTATATGCATTAATGTTTTTCTCAAATTTTAATCGTCCGACTCTTGCAAGTTTGAGATCAAAACGATGATTCATTTGTTTTTTTTTATTTTTTATGTGAATGACAGGTGTTGGAGAAATTGTATAGAGAGAGATGGGGACGGGAAGATGGGGTTGGGAGCATAATCTTATCACCTACATGGGAATTAGCTTATCAGATTTTTGCCGTGTTGGAGGCTATTGGGTGTATCCATGGTTTTAGTGCTGGCCTCCTCATTGGTGGTCAGGATGTTGCCGCAGAGAAAGAACGTGTCAACAAGCTAAATGTATTGATCTGCACACCCGGTCGCCTTCTACAACACATGGATGAAACTCCCAATTTTGATTGTTCAAAGATGCAGGTGCAAATAATCTTAGTTTACTATTTGGAAATGGATGAAATGATAATAACAATTAATTCATTTTCTCAAACCTGGCTTACAAATTTCTTTTAAGTATGTGTTTGGATACACGTTGCACAGCCATTTCTCGTGGCCCAAGAAGCATTCACCATGAAATTTGTGAAGCTAAGTTTTGTAGCTTCAGGAAAAACGTTCGTTTTTTGGCCACTTGACGTGGTTCCAAACACATGCTAACACAAACTTTTACCGGCCTCAATAATTGTCAAATTTTGTTTTTTTTTTTTTTTCTCTCTTTTTTTCCAGCAGCTTACTATTTGATTTAGTAATTGTGGCTGATGCATAGTATAGATGTGGCTAGATTTGTATGTGGTTGAGCTCCTTTGTAACCTTGCTATTTATGGCACACTTTGTTAATATTGTTTCAGTTTGTATGCGGTTGAGCTCTTTTGTAACCTTGCTATTCATGGCCCGGTTGGGTTAGCTTTTAACCTATTTAGAGTTATAGGAGATTCTCAAATAAAACAAGTTTATGGTCCTTCCTTTAAAAGGAAAGTCCCTATAATCTTAAGGAATTTATGGAAAAGTTAAAGTAGAGAGATTCAACTTAATTTCATCTTACACAAGAAACTACTGGTTTAAAAAACTCTAGATATATCTAACTTCATAAAAAAACTCGTAGATAGATTCTTTTAATTTTTTTTCAACGAGTGTTTGTTAAGAAGTTTATTGAAAATGGCTCTAATTTTATCTTCCAAAGTAAGTAGGTTGTTGTTTTGTTAGATGAACTTGATCACATATATTTATTTTTTGGCAAAATAACTGATGATTGAGTGGACTTCTTGGTTATAGGTTTTGGTACTAGATGAGGCTGACCGTATTCTTGATAGTGGATTCAAGAAGGAACTAAATGCAATCATCTCACAATTACCAAAGCGTAGACAAACCATGCTTTTCTCGGCAACTCAAACAAAGTCGGTTCAAGATCTTGCAAGACTAAGTTTGAAGGACCCAGAGTATATAAGTGTGCACGAAGAGTCTGTGACTGCAACTCCTACTCTTTTGAAGCAAATGGTGATGATCGTTCCCCTGGATCAAAAGTTAGATATGCTATGGGATTTCATAAAGACACATCTAAAGTCAAAAACACTTGTCTTTCTATCAAGCTGTAAACAGGTAACTCCACTTCTCTGTCCTTTATCAAGGAGAATTTCTTTTACTTGATTGGAATCACATGTTCTTGAAAATAGTTCAAATTATTTTATAAAACAGTTTGCCAAAACGAAAAATTAAGAACACAATCAATCAGAGGCCCTTAGTCTGCATTTGCGGAACTTTGGTTCTGGCTTTTTAGCCGTGCTGATTGTGGTTATTGTAATTGGAAGGCTTTTAAAGGATTTGCAGGACGAATTGTTTATTATTCTTACATGTAAACAGTGAGAAATTATTTCCATCTGAAAAGGTTTCGTGTTCACCGTGTGTTTTTGGTGCTAATTTCCACTTTAGAGTTCAACTATCTTCCATAACATTAAACATTCACATCCCTGCTTAATAGGTAAAATTTGTGTTTGAGGCATTTAAGAAACTTCACCCTGGCATACCGTTGAAGTGCCTTCATGGGAGGATGAAACAGGAAAAAAGAATGACAATATATTCCGAGTTCTGTGAGAAGTGCTCAATTCTCTTCGCAACTGATGTGGCTGCAAGAGGCCTTGATTTTAATAGGGCAGTCGACTGGGTTGTTCAGGTGAGTCTTTTGCTTCTGTTTCTTGTCTTGGTGAAAGTCTTAAGGATTTGAGGTGGGGGTATTGGAATGTGACAGTGTGTTATTATGGTTAGAATCCAACCTTTCTCTTACATTTATGTAGGTAGATTGTCCCGAGAATGTAGCATCTTACATCCATCGAGTTGGCCGTACTGCTCGCTATAAATCTCTTGGAAAGTCAGTTTTATTTCTATTGCCTTCAGAAACTAAGATGCTTGAAAAGTTAGAAGCAGGAAAGGTTCCAGTTCATTCTCCTCCGAAGGTAAATTTGCTCTGCAAATGCATTTGAACATTGAGGTGTCAGACTTAAGGATGTCATTTTCTTATATGACTTGGTGTCTGACTGTCTCATGTTTTCTGACATATTTGCTTTGCTTACTGTGCCTTATTTATTGATTATTCAGCCAAGGAAAGAACTGCTGCAACCGGTGTCCAGTTTGCTTGCATCTTTACTGGTCAAGTACCCAGAACTTCAGCAGCAGGCCCAAAGGGCATTTGTCACATACTTGAGATCCATCCACCTCCAAAAAGATAAAGAGATCTTTGACGTTTTGAAACTTCCTATTGATGAGTATTCAGCATCATTAGGTCTGCCAATGACCCCCAAAATCCGTTTTCTAAAACAGAAAATTAAATCTAAAGCTGTGGCAACAAAATCAATTTTAGTTGAACCTGAGGTTCCAAAAAAGGAAAATGTCTTGGAAGGTTCAAGAGAAAAGATAGACACAGTTGTTTTCAAAGATGAGGAAATTGAAAACGATCTTCTTCATGTGGCTGATACCTCAAATGAAGGCGACGGGAAGTCAGCTGAAATTGGAGAGTTAATGTATGTCGCTTTTTATGTGTGTTCAGTAGTGCAGTGAAGGAAGTTTACTCGACTTTTCTGAACTCTTGCTTTGATATTTTATAATAATTTTCAAATGGGGCAGACAAGTCTTGCGGTTTCACATTGCTGACACAAGTGGAGATTCTTTATAAAATCTTATGATGACTTGTGAAAAATTCTAAATCAGAACTATTTATGAAGTAGGATTTATGATATTTCTTGTTGGAAATCATTTGGTGTGGAGCATTGAGTTTCTACTTTCTTTTTTTACTGATTTAGGTTTTTCATGTGCAGGCCAGCAACTCGTTTATTAAAGAAAAAAAAGCTCAAGATTAACATGCATAGACCACTGGGGAGTCGGGTTGTATTCGACGATGAAGGCAACACACTTCCTCCACTAGCCAGGATTGCTGACCCACAAAGTGGCAATGGAACATTGATTGATCCAGGTGCGTGCAATTGAAGCCAGATCTTGAATAGTAAAAACCATTTTATAAATTGTAATCTTTGTCTGTTTATGTGGGAAGCTATTGATTGCATTGTCTATAATTTCGATGCACGTGAATGCCAAATTTTCTTCCTTTCCAATTGTTTTTCTTTTTCAAGCTTATTCAGAACTTCAATATGCCACTTAAATGTTAAATGTTATGGTGTTTCATTCGGGATGCCAAATTTGACAAGGATTCAGTTATATGGTAAACTAGCATCTTAGCTTCATTTCTTTCCTTATTTTTATTATAATTTTATTTAAATGATAAAAATTGCTTTAAAACTTTAACTTAAGTGCACAAGTGAAGAATAAGGACATCTGCCTTTGTATAATAGTACAGTTAGACAGCCATTAGTTCCTAATAGAGTCCAAGATATAATATAATGCCTATATACGGTAGTATGATATCCCTGACCCCTTTCGTATTTACTATTACATTGTATCCCTGATCCCTTTCGTATTTACTAGTACATTGTATCCCTGATCCCTTTCGTATTTGGCTATACATTGCATGTGATCATTGTTGAGTTCAAGTCTTCAAGAACCGAATCGTGGCCAGACCCGATCTGTTCACAATATTTTGTGACTCTGTATTTGTTTATACGTGATCATTGATTAAGCATGCAATGTATCGTTTATTTTGGCATCTTAGCATCTCATCTTCATGCAGAACAAAAAGCTGAATACTATAAAAGGATGCGAGAGGATTTGAAGAAGGCAGACAAGGAAGACAAACTTGTAGAGCGTCAGCGACTTAGGGATAAAAAATTTAAGCAGAAAATGAAATGGAAGGCTGGTAATGAGGAAGAAGAGGACAACCAAGATAACACCTCTGGGTCAGGAGATGAAACGGTAAATAGACGTCATAAAAAGAGTAAAATATACTTTGATAGTGACAGTGATGAGGGTGAAAGAAAAGAAGCTTCAAGGAAACAAACGGAAGATCAAGAAGAGTTGGCTCTGAGGTTGTTACAATCCATGCACTGATGCAAGCATAGGATACACAATACACACATATGACGTTTAATCACAGCAAAAAATGTGAGAAATGGAGGAAAGTTTGAACTTATTACAGAAGTTTAATGAACAATAGCCATTCAATGGTAAGCAAATTATAGCATGTTTAACCATTAGATTTATTATTAAAAAAGTCAGTGGCCTAGATGAGTTACTACCGGCTACTTTTGGCTGGTTACAATTTTGATTTTTACAGTTGAGTTTTAGTACTTTTGAACTAGACCGAAATACAAATTATAGAAAATTATAGAATGTACTTGGGTCTAGTTCAAAAGTACTACTATTTTGGCTTCAGATTGATCCTTAATATCAAAAGCACTTATATTTGGTGTGAAGAACAAGGACACCACCATTTTGAACGGTATTAAATTATTCATTCCCTTATTCGACATCTTTGATCCATTTACCGAGTTTCATTGGAATTAATTTTTCTCTACTATTTCTCATCTTCTGAATAATCGGATACAGCAACAATTTGTCAATGAATTAGTCAATCTTGTGTCATTTTTTATAAATAATTAAGATGGTTAATACAGGGCTTTTGTCCTTTCTTGTACCAAACAAAATGTTAATCTAAAACGATATATAATGTGAATACTTGTTTTTTTTGGGTTGGATTTTTTATTATTTTAATTATACCCTTTAACTAATTTGCCTTTAATAATGCTATATTGTTTGTGTTGATTTTTTTTTTTTTTATACTGTTATATTGTTGGTAGAAGATGAACATAGTTTGTTATTATTTAAAAGTCATAAACATCTATATGTATAATTTTAATTTTCACATTTCAATAGTAATTGGAGTTATTAGTACTACTGCTAAAGATATAGCCATACATCATATGTATAAGTGTCCTAACATTAGAGGCAGAACCAAACAATTGCACTACAAACATCTATCTAAGGATTGAACAATTTCGAATTTTCATGAAACGGTGATTTACAAATGTGGCCTAATAAGTGTTGTCAATATACGACATCATAGAAAAAAATGATTCATAAATGAGACGAGGACCAAAATTCCGAAAAAAGGATAAATTGGAGGACCAAATTTCACTTTTAAAAAAGGGATCAAAAGGATATTTAAATCTTAGTAATAATGACTTCTAGAACAAATCACGTTGCAGCATGCTGAAAAATATATGATGTATGCAGTCAAGTCAATAATCTATCAAAAACTAAGAACCATGTACCATAGGCAATTGCTTCTTTCTATGCACAATGCATATTTAACTAAAACACCCAGAATTCAAAACTAACTGAGACTGCATTCATATTCATATATAAAGGAAGGGATACTGTTTTTTCCGATAACTTAGCCTTACCAAGTTGGCAGTAACTATTTATGTCCTTTGAGACAAGATTGTATACTTGAAGATGAGATTGCAAAGGGCTTTGAGACAAAATGGTTTACAAGTTCATGGTGTAACAACTTCAGTAGCCTATAATGATATAACTGAACACCTCAAAATATCATATAATTGCAATCAGCAAATTCAGCAATCTCATAATTGATGGACAAATGTATCATGAGAAACAAGTTGCTTTTCTTAAAGAGATTCTTTGCAGCCAAGAACTGTTCCTTTATAAAATGCACAGATTACTTTTGAGCATGACTTTAACTACAGAAAAAGAAGTCAAAACCTTGATCCGTACGATTGATTCTCACTAAAGTAGCAGTTGGCACCACGCTTCAGCAAATGAAAGAAATTAGGACGCATCTGAGAAGCAGCCAGACTATACTTTCAATTATTTCAAACATAAACATAAATATTGGAACAGAAATTGCAATCGGAATAAACATAAATATCAAACAGAAATTGCAAACTGCAGCAACCTAAGTGAAAAGCACTTATTATTGTCATTGAAATAAACATGAAACAGAAATTGCAAATAGAAATAGAAAGAACCTAATAAATGAAAAGCACCTTCCTTAATTGTTGTTGTTATTATTGGAACAAACAAAACATCAACAAAAGTGATTTTTGTTTAAGCTAGTAACTAGATCATCCAAATGGAAAGAAAGAAAGTGGGGTTGCCATTTGGTGTATTAAGATGTCTCGTAACGCTGATCTGCTCCAAATGAAAGAAAGTACGCAGTTGACAAACATGTTGTTGACGAGAACATTCACAACAGAGCGCCACCCTTCCTCCATCTTCTTCACTTTTTGACCTAATAATTTTTTTGAAATCATGGGTTTGGCCCGCCTTACTTTTGGCTCCCTTCGTCCTAGGGTTTTCTTTCCTCCTTTAACTCCATCCAATCAGCAAGCGCGACTGTTCTAGGGTTTTCTCTTCCGCCATTGTCGAACTCATCTAAAGTTCTTGTGCATATTCTTTTCTACGATTTTTATTTGCATTCTATTTTTTCTATGGTTGTTGGTGCATGATAATTCTTGAGATTACGACCAAAGAGATGAATGATGTGTTGGAATATTTTAATATTTTATTATATTCCAATGTCATTATGTGAGCAAATATCTTTATAATAATTAGGATTAGGATTTGGTTGCTTAGCTGTTGTTGCTCGAAAGAGCTAGGTGTGCAGATGCTTCGTGTTGACGGAGTAGTCGTTTGTTGCACCTTAAGCCTTCATGACTGCTCAGTTGCCGGCGGGTGCAGGTCCTTCACGATTAATCCTCCTTCTTCGCAACTCTCTAATCGTTCGTCGTCGTAAGGATCGTGGTGACTTGTGGTTGTCTAACTGAGGTTTAGGGTGTGCGCCGGTCTATTCAGATGGCGGTGATGCAGGTTGATTTGGTGGCTTGTTTTGTTTGTGTTCGAGCTGGTTCGCTTTGCGCTACTGTTCCGCCTTTTCTCTGTCTTTGGAGTTTGGCATCAGGTTTTTGGTGGGTCGAGTTTTTGGACAGATTAAGGTCTCTGCTCTGGTGGTTAGTAAGTTGAGGAGTGCCTTTTTGACTTGTGTCGGGAGTCTTGTGGGCCGATCGCTTTTGATTTGAGGTCGGGAGCAAGTTAGTGACTCAGGTCCTTTTAGGTTGTTGTGATGTCTCCTCCGATAGACCGTAACTTGAGTGGTGGTCCAAGCTGAACGTTTGAAACTATTTCACTATCGGGTGCCGATTCGATCACTGTTGGCGGTGTTGATTCTTTGAGGGGTTGTTGTTGTGGGTTTTGGATTTTTGAGGGTGCTGGCAGTTTTTCTTTGGGGTTTTTTGCTGTTTTTATTTTCTCTTTTTTGGTGTAATACTTGGGATTTAATCCCCCTATATATACCAGCAGAAAGACGGGCATTATTGTGTCCGTCTGTTTGCTCTTTCTACTGCGCTAACGCATGTGATTATTTTATTATTTTTGTTTGTATAATTTTGATTAAATCTTAAAATATTAATGGAAATTATTGATATATTGATTTATAAACAAAATATTGTCAAGGCATATAACAAAATCATTTATGAACTCAACATATTTTAGTTTGCCTCCATATAAAATAATGATATTTTATTGTTTATTCTAATAGTAATTAGTAACATCATAACATAAATGTATAAATGACATGTTATGTAAAAGAAACATTGATATAATTGCGATAAAAGAATATCTTTAAAAACTACAATTTTCGTAAATCTCCATCTTCTCCTTCTATTTTCCCTTCTTTAATGAGACCTTTAGTTGAATTTTGAGAAACTCCTCTTGATAAAGCTACATATAATTGACCATGGCTGAAAACATGCAATGGAAGATAGATTCCGACATTGGAAATGATCTGTCCTTGTGACTTATTTATGGTAATAACAAAACTTAATCTAAAGGAAAACTATTTTCTACTAAGCACAAAGGGAAGTCCTGAACTTGCATTTGTTTTTAATTTAATTCTGGGCAAGAATGCTCTTTTTCTAGCATTGCTTCCTGTTAGGATTTCCACATCCAACATATTCTTAAATAAACCACGACATAACAAATGTAAGTATTTGATATATTCTACAAAAGTATTGGAGTTACCATACCCTGGTTCATAATACTCCGGTTCATCATATTCTGATTCATTATCTTGAGTTCCTTGAAAAGTTGATGCATTATTAAGATCTAGTAGTTAAAAAAAATATATAAGAATATTTATGACAACAAAAAAAGGGTATCACAATATAATAATATATAATAGTAATTGTTAAATAGGTGTAAAAATATATAATTTTGTTTTCATCACTAACCAAGTATTGGGTCATTAATATGTATGGTACTTGATTCTACTTCGTTATCATCATGGGTTCCTTGAAAGTGTGTATTTGGAAAATTCATAGCTGTGAAAATTTGATTGGGCACGCTTGGCTCAATGATATCATTAGTGGATGATATTTCAACTTCATTTCCTTTTTCTTTTTCTTTTTCTTTCCGTCGTTTATAATTTTTTGTCTTTGAAGTAGTCGTTGTTGTGTTTGCTCATTGTCCATAATTCTCTGTTTTCTTTTCCTTTCATATTATGTCCTTATTTTCTGGTGATTCTTCCTCGATAGTTTTTTGAATCATAATCACTTATAAACCAGCAAAGTCAAATAATCCATAAAATTAATCGACTTTGATTAGTTGTAACATGAAAGAAAAAGAAAAGGAAAAAAACTTACAGGTTAATTCTGAAACAGAGGGTTGAGAGAGGTTGAGAAAAACTAAACAATGCGGAAACGAACTATGAACTATGAGAACTCTACTTGTTAATATTTAATATTTAATATTGTGCTAACAAATCTTTTTCTAAAAGATTTTAAATCCTAATATTTTGCTCACGTTTGTTACTAATCTTTCTTTCAGAGGATTTAAAGTCCAATTTTTAACATTATTTTTTGCTCATGTTTGTTACTAATCTTTTTTTTTTCTCACGTTTGTTACTAATATTTTATTAAAGGATTTAAAGTTCAATCTTAAACATTATTTTTTGTTCATGTTTGTTACTAATTTTTTTAGAGGATTTAAAGTCCAATCTTTAACAATATTTTTTGCTCACGTTTGTTACTAATCTTCTAAAAAATATTAATAACAAACGTGGGCAAAAAAAGGATTTATAGTCCAATCCTCATCGACTATTATTTTTGTTTAAAATTTTTTTAAAAAACTTATAGACTCGTGAGAAATAAAGCAGGAAAAAACAAATAACGTTGAGAGATGAGAATGAGAAAATAACGTTTCTGTTATTATTTAGTAGATTAGTCAGTGATCATTCAAGTGTTTTGTTGAAATAATAGTGATCATTCAAGTCGTAAGTTTCTTTATTTTTTGACCTCTTTTTTTGCCAACAAATACCTTTGTTTTAGAAGATGGTAAGCAAACTTTTTGTTTCCGAAATTGGTAGATATGTCTTTGTGTGTAGTTGCTAATAATGGTGGTAAAAGAGGTTAAGGGAGATGATTAGTGACATGGATTATTAATAATGGTAGTAAAAGAGGGTTAACGGAGATGATTAGTGACATGAATTACTAATCCACGTGTTATTTTATAATTGACTATTTGTATTTAAAATTAAGGGTATTTTTTGAAAGAAAAGTCCAATTAAGGGTATTTTTGGAATGAAAAGTCCAATCCAAAAGTGTGCTGCAAGGGATAGTTTTCTTTATATATAGTATATATAATATATTTTGTCGTTAAAAAAATGCAGATTATATCTTTTGAGTTTAATTGTTGGCTTTGACATCAGAAGATATGAATTTACATAGTGTTTGCGAGAGTACCATTGAGAATACATATATTTTGGTAAAAATTGAAATTAAAGCTGATATGAATTTGAAGTTTCCATATTTTTTGGATTTGGTTCAATTAGAAATTGTTATTTAATAGAAAAAATTATGAACTTTGATGATCATCAATATTTTTATGTGATATCTTTACTAGGATTAAGTGATCAATTGGGTGAATTATAGGGGTACACTCTACATATTGAATAGAGACATTTAATATTAATTCCAATTTTATGAATGGCTTCCCGCGACTCATAAGTGTTAGATAACCATTCAATTAAAGTTAACAAATCACGAAATTTTTATTTATAAAGCGATAAAATTTTCTGTTATTACACGATTATGAGAAACAACATGGCTCAAGTTCTAATCTTTGTTTATGCTTTGATCTTATTTCTTTCTCTCTTTCTTGTTGTAGCAAGTAGAAGTATGTCACTTTTGACACCATTTTCAAATTTCTTTTACACACCCTATAATATCATCATTTAGTAACAATATTTTTTCTTATTTGATAATGCAGCTAACACTCCCTGCAATTCTGATGATGATTGTCTGGAGGCGTTTTTACTTCCAAATTTTTTGAAGTGCGTTAACAATTTTTGTGAGTTCAAGATACGAAATATATTCAACTAAGTTTAAAAATAATTAAGTTACATGTTAGTGTATAAATTATCTGTATATCATCATATTTATACTTTTATAATTTACTTCAAAGTTTAATTTATGTTTCTCGGGTGTTTCAATTTTTATGACAAGATCCGAAATGTATTATTATATTATGCAAGTATTTTTATCTTAGTTCGAATATTAATGTAATACGTAATTATGAATATTAAATACTTATCTTGCCCATGCGCCTACCAATTCTCTCTATAATTTTGATTTCCCTATCAGTATACTATGAGAAAATCATTAACAAGGATTTATTTATTGTGTGTACTATGTGAAAATCATTAACAAGGATTTATTTATTGTGTGTACTATGTGAAAATCATTAACAAGGATTTCTTTATTGTGTGTACTATGTGAAAACCATTAACAAGGATTTCTTTATTGTAAAATGGAAGAAAAATGTTTAAAATTTACACTTGCATTCTCAACCAAATAAATAAATTGAATTGGAAAGAAATAGGCAGTTAGATCAGTTATCACAAACTTAATCGCATTTTTGCCTCTAAACCCCTTATATCCCTGCAAATGATCAACCTGTGTGCCATTTGAATGTAATTCACAAGGAATATATTGGCAATAATTTTTTTCTTGAATTCACGTTATTTGTCATTCAAATTGAAAATGGGACACAATTGAGGAAATAACATGAGAAGTAGCGGTCATGCACGAAAGAGAATATGGTTTCCATCGGAAGATGATGGGATTAAAAAAAGATTGAGCATGCAATTTCATTCTGAGGAAAAAGAGTAGGCATGGCAATGAGGAAGGGTGGGGACGAGTTTTACCTTCCCCGTCTCCATACCCTACTTTTAAATACTTACCTGATACCCTACCCATATCCAACGGGGGTGAGAAATCGAATCTCATCCCCGTCTCCAACGGGTTCAGGTATACCCGCCCCATCCCCATCCTCGAAGTGGATAATTTTTTTACAAAAATAAAAGTATTTTTTAGGCCTGAGCACAATGTTGTAATGCATTATCTAGGAAAGAGACGATGTCGATCGATGACTATGGTGATGGAGAAGGGAGAGGCCAAAAGTGTGAGATATGGAAGGAGATAAGAGAGAACTATGATAAGTGAGTGTCATCTGAAAAATTAAGACTCTGACTATGTGAGTGAAATACTTTAGAGTTTCAGTTTCTATTTATATAAAATGGGTAATAAATTGATTGACGAGTTTGAGTATGAGTTTGGAGTGGGTACCTATATCCCCGTTACTCCGTCCTGTACCCGTGTTTTGAAATCGGGGAAAACCCAAACCCGTACCCAAACTCAATCAAGGCGGGGAAAACCCATCAAATGAGTTTGGTTCGGATGGGTACCCGCGGGTATGGGTTTTGTTGCAATGCCTAAAAATGAGGATCTCAACTACATTCAAATGAGAAAATAAATTGATACACCTAAGGAAAGGGTAAAATGATATAAATAATGGATTAGTCTATGGTTATTGTTTAAGCACATTGTGTCTCTACTTAATTGCTCTTCCCACTTAATATATCTACACACATATATGAGTCGACCCACCAAATCTAAAAAAATGTAAGATTTGACTCTTAAAATTTTAGCCTAGAGCCTTTTTACCAACTCAAAAAAACTTATTTGACGTAGAGGCTAACTTTATAGGCCACATACATCTTAAAAAAACTTAGTAACTAAAAAAAAAAAATCCTCCATTGACCCTTGATCAATACAACTAAAAAATTAAAGATCCAAATCCCATCCTAAAAATTCCTCATTAAGCAAGTTCTTCTTACACACAAATTTTACTCATCCCCAATTTAAGTATTCTTCCTTCGGGCTGTGTTTTGTTTTTAGTTCATAATTATATCGTTTGATTATTAGAATTCCAACGATTATTCTAAAGAAATCAAAGTTTCAATGGTTGAATTCTCACTTTGGTTAGTTAATTTCTATCAATTGTGAGTCTCTAACCATTCCATCCGATTGTGCAAGGACAAGTTGCATTGTAGGGTTGAAGGAGTTTTTAAGGAGGCTTTTAGATTTGTGTGCAATTTTTTGGGTCTATTGGAAGAGGTTTACGTGCAGCGAAAACAAGGTTAACCGGATCTAAAAAAGGGTGATGAAAAGAGGTGATGAAGAGGGAAAGAAAATAGGAGGGGAAGGAGAAGAATAAACTTTTATTTTTATCCCATGTGCCTGGTGATGAGACGTAGATCTAGGTCTGTTTTGTCTCTCCTTCCCTTTCATGGTTTTTTTGCAGAGGTTGTTTTGTTGAATCTAGATGAATTTGTTTCTAATTCCTTCCATTGTTCTAGGATGCATTTGACGATGAAGGTGAAGAAGATATGTTTTTTGTAAAAAAAATATATTTTAATTTATTTAATATATTTTAAAAAAATGTTATGGCGGAAAAAGTTCACGATAACATCCTATGTCTCTTCCACTTTGATAATTGTTGTTTGAAGTGGCTTAAATTATGCGACCCACTCACACACCATAGCCTCAACCCTCTATAGATTTTCATTTTATAACTTATCAAGTTTTGTCTTGATTTTGCATGTGCGGTTATAGAGGTATACAGGTTGGGTTGAATAAGATTTGAACAAACCCGTTATCCGATCAAATATAATTGGTTTTGGTTGGGTAAAAGATCCACATTTTTTATATCAAACCCGAACCAAACCATCCCAATCATAAGCAAATTGGTTTGGGTTGGGTCAATAGGTCACTAAACATGTTTATTTTAAAAATCCAAATAAAAAAATATAATAATATGACATTCTATTTCATAAATTAACTTTTAGTATATAAAATGCTAGCATTTGAATTATTTGAAACACTTTAAAATTAGGGTATAAAAATCTTAAACCATGTTATAAAAAATGTAACACTTTTTTTGAACCGTTTAGGTTCCAAGGTTTGAAATCTTAAATCCGTTACCCAAACCAAACTAGTACAAGTTTGAATATTAATTCTAAATTTAAACGAGTTCGGATAAATATGGTTTGATTTAGGTTGGTTGACCGAGTTGAACGGGTCACTCGGACCCGTGAACACCCCTATGCGGTTATGCTTTTTTATTGTTGTATTAAGTCCTGTTGCGGTACTCTATTTGTACTTTTATTTTTATTTTTACAAGGGGGGTACTCTACTGTACTTATTTTTAAGAGGTTGGTATTTTTTCCTTTCAGTTTACGCATCAAATGAGATATATTCAAAAGGAGAGGAGGATTAAACACATGGAGCATATGCTCATAGTCTTGCTTCATCACTTACGAACAATGGATAGAACCAAAACAATGCTGGTTTGTCGTTTTTGACTCATTCCCATCAGCCGTCTTAAAATAACAAGACAAAACTCTATTATATAAACCGTTTAAATACACTTTTCATCCTCCATTTTAAAAACCGTTTTTTTTATCAAATTTTTTTTTTGTCAAGTAGTCTGATGACTAAAATTCACCTAAATAAGTGGGGTGTCCGGAGTTTCCAGAGTTCAAACTCCGACCCCTGCATATAATAATGTATTATCCTACAAACTGAGTTATGTTCGCAAGACTTTTCCTTATGATTCTTAATCCATCATTTCACGTTTGTATCATTTTTGTCGATGTAACTATTCATTAATGATGTGCCAACATTTGTTATATATTTTTTGTTAACAGAAATGTTCAGTGTCACCATATAAGCTCTTTCATTATTATTATTATTATTACCACAACTAGCATGCGGAGCAACTAAATACTTGTCTTTCTTTTTTTCTCCTATGAAAATTATAAACCCTAATTAAAAAGCTCAGCAAAAAGCGCATCCCCCTACCCCTCGTTAGAAGAGAATTCAGCTATCCAATTTCCCTTGTTATCACGAAGTAAACCTCCAGAACCAATGTCACCGGAAGCACCACAACTTACATTAATATTCAACTTAACACATCCATCTTGATGTGGATCCATTTAACCACGTGACGATTAATGTGGTGCTCAAAGAAGTGAACATTAATAAAAGTTAGATCGATACACATAATAATATCTATAAAACGAATGACATTTTGGGTTTTTCAATGCTTGTCGCCAAAAATATGATTTTACCAATGTTGATTTAGTGTTTGATGTACTCTACAAAATTTAAATGAATAAATAATGTTTTTTTGGTTGCTCAAAAAAAACAAAATGTTTTTTTGGAAAAAGAAATTCAGGCTCGTGCCTTTAGAAAACGTAGTTTATTCCCAGCCGTAAGCACTAATAAGTGATCAACATACTTTATAGAAAAAAAATCATGGCTTACAAACTGTAATAATAATGCAACAGGTAGTCAAAAAGAGAAGAATAATATAAAGGAGAACTTTTCTTTTCATGATCCAATCAAACTTCGTGCCGTTGGGTATTTTCGGTGGCCATAATCATTGTATGGACACAAATATAAAAATTTAACGTACACAACAATTTCTTTTATTAAAAATTAGCAATAAGTATAATTAGAGTATTCTTTAAAAATAAACATAGAATTGTTGTGTTTTAAAAAAATAATATAATTAATATTTTAATAAAATGCTATTTTAGTAAAAAGTTGCCATCTCTTCAGACTGTATTATTGCATTTTTTTTAATATGTAGCTAAAAATATTAAACGACACTCATTTAAAACGGAGGTAACAAACATCAATTAACTCTAACGGAAGAGACCGTCTTTCACAATACAAACTAAAATTTAAACTTCATATAAAAGAGATGTCTTTAGACAATAAGCAATGTCTCAAATACGATTATTTTCGAATAAGAAACGAGAAAAGATATAAGTAGTATTTTTTAATGGTAAGAAATGATTAAAGCAACGAAAATTGGGTGCCATATGGCAGCACATTAACGCGTAAACAATAATGAATGGAGTCATCGTGCAGTCAAGTTCCCCTGGATCACACCAGTGGTGACATTCGATGCATTATTAACAAACAAAAATGTTAAAAAATTCATTAATTGTTTCTCGGTTCAAACAAAGAGTTAGTTACTAGTACCAAAAAGTAACTGCCCCCAAAAAATGAAAAAAAACAAAAACATTGTTTTCCAACGATGTTGATGTGTAACTGTTAACAGCACAATTTGTCGGGTGTACCCCATTCCCATTATTATTCTTTTCTCAGAGGTCTTTTTTTTTATTTTAATCCATTCATTTCAATTTGATCTTAAGTTTTTAATTTTGTGAAATGTGTGATTAGTTTATTTTCAGATCGTGGTTTGAGTCACTTGAATTTGTTACCAACTAGACTTTCCTTCTTTGGATTTTAGGTATGTTAATTTTTATTTTTTATGTTTAGTTCTAAGATCCTGTGATGTTGTAATTATCTTTGATTTTTGAGCTTAGAAAAATTATGTATGTCTTTTAATTTTAGTTCTTATTGGAAGTTTTGCAATTGTATGCACATGATGAACAAGGTTTTTTCCGATGAATTGTTGTGAATTTAAGTTGTTATTGGTTAATGTGTTAATTTTAGTTGAAGGTAGGTTTGTTTGTGAGGAAATTCTTGACAGGAGGAGGGTTTGTAATTTAGGGTCTGTTTGGATTGACTTATTTGAACTTATCTATCTACTGACATAATCACTCGTGAGACTGTTTAAGAGAGTTTATGGAAACAATTTATGATATGTTCGTTCACAAGTTGTTTTCAGCTTATTTTCATAAGATCTGCAAGATAGTTTATGAAAATAATTTGTAGTTTATATGATAAGTACTTGCGATATAAGCGCTTAATTAAACTATTTATCCAAACAGGGTCTTAGTAGCAAAATGGGGGTTATGTCAAGGAGGGTTGTGCCCGCCTGTGGCAACCTCTGTTGTGTTTGTCCTGCTCTTCGTGCTAGCTCAAGACAACCAGTGAAGCGTTACAAGAAGTTGTTGGCTGAAATTTTCCCTCGTAATCAGGTGAGGTTTTCAGCTTATTTAGGCCATTTTGTTTGACATATCAGCTATGTTTGAAAGGTTTAAGTTGGTACTTGTTTGAGTTGCCAACTTACTTAGCACTATGGTTTGCATAGCTTTCTGTACTTTGGGGTTGTTGGTTTAGTAATACTTGGTGGACTCCAAACATTTAGTGTGAAAATCAATGACCATAAAACTGTTTTTAATATATATGTTTAACTCTAATGATCAAGGTACCGGTACCTGGGAAAATGCTTATGTTGATTTTAGTAATTATTTGCGAGTATTGGTGAGATGGTTTTTAAGTTTACTGAAGGCTAGAGTTTTATGTTTGAAACATAGTATCAGTGATTTGATTATGTAATTTTTAATCTACATTTTGTATTTAATTTACGTATTTTCTTGCACTCTTATTATTTGTAATGAAATTTTGCGGTTCATCATTTCCACTCGTAGTAGCTATTGCATTATTATGTTATGATGACTGGTATCTTCAATTTTCAGAAGAAAAGGGGTACTGGAGGGTTCTTTATGAAAAAAATTATTTCTTATTCTTGTAAATTTTATGAAAGTTTCATTAATATTTTTAATGCCTTGAACCCTCCCTCTTTCTATCTCTCCTCTTCCTAGTGTCTGATGTGCATTACGGTTGCTGTTTTTGGCAGGTAGCTGAACCTAATGATAGAAAAATTGGAAAGCTATGTGACTATGCTTCTAAGAATCCGTTGAGAATTCCTAAGGTAAAATAGTTATGTTCCAAGAAGTCTTTAGTTTTCTTCGGCACTTCGTTCAAATATGTCATTTACTCTAAACAAATTATGATGTGGTGAAGAAAATTGAAGTCTCTTAAGAAACTATTTTATTTGATTAATGTGATAATTTGGTAGAACTATTTATTGGATCATTTATCCAAGTCCGAAGTTATATTTCTCGTGTTTTATCATCTCATAGTGGGTTCCACCTAAGTTTTTCTTGTGTTTTATCTATACAGATTACTGATAACTTAGAGCAAATATGTTACAAGGATTTGCGTAATGAAGTCTTTGGTTCAGTGAAAGTTGTCTTATGCATATACAGAAAATTCTTATCGTCATGTAAGGAGCAGATGTAAGTTTTATGACATATACATAGATCTTCATCAATTCTGACATAATCACTTCTATCTAGTAGATTTAGTTTGCCATAAGAAAATTGAACATTTTAAATTACATTTTGAGTAAGAAATTTTTCGAATCTGGAAACTTCTAGTCATTGTTTCTGTAAACACTCTACCCTCTTGATTCTAATCCAATGAGAAAACTTCCTTAACTCCTGCATCCATCTCAAGTCACGGAATACATCTAATGCTTGAATGTGTTGATTTCCCTATATGTTATTATTTATATATGATCATATGTGAAGTGATCTGAATATAAGTTTTGTTAAATACATTTTAAGGAGCATTAAAAAGAAAAAAAAGTTACAAAATATGTGAAGTGGTCTGAATATAAGTTTCATATGATATTGGCAATTTTTTATTTTGATGCAATATAAACAGTGCCAGGATTTTTTCTTATACCATAAAGTTGTGGTTCTTCTGTTCTCTATTGTTGTTGGACTGCCAAATTTTCTTCTATAGAATATGTCATGATATTCAATAATGCTTCTGAATCTTGCAGGCCACTTTTTGCGGGTAGTTTATTAGAGATTGTTCGGACTCTTCTAGAACAAACTCGAACAGATGAAATCAGGATCATAGGCTGCAACACTCTTTTTGATTTTATAGATTGCCAGGTATTTGGCTAATAAACCTTTCTGAATTGTTGAAGTTAATATCACTGTTTGGTTATACCGAGTTTCTTTAAAAAAATAACATCACTGTTTGGTTAGCAAGAGAATTGCCACCCGTTTGAAGAAAAAATAATACACTTAAGTTTTAACTTTCCGGACTTTGTGTGGAAGTTGATGGTGGTGGTAAAAGTGGACACTCCCTAGATAAAAAACCATGGTGGCTTGCACTATAACTCTTGCTATATATATTGCATTTTATAGACCATGACCATGTATATTTCATATATTTTTTTGTGTGAATGGAATAACTTTTTGTGATCCTAATTTTTTAAAATTTAAAATAGACAGATGGTACATACATGTTCAATTTAGAGGGTTTTATTCCTAAACTGTGTCAATTGGCTCAAGAAATGGGGGAAGATGAACGAGCTTTACGTCTCCGTTCAGCTGGACTACAAGCTCTATCCTACATGGTACTGCTTTGTTCTCTGTGTCACTTGTTACATCTTCTGGAAATTGGGTATACATTTCTATAATTTAATAGCACATGGATTAAGGACTTCTCTTTTCTCCTATGTTTTCTGTGGTTAGGTGCGTTTCATGGGTGAGCAATCACATCTTTCAATGGACTTGGATGAAGTGAGTACCGTTTCCATACTTATACTCTTGGCTATGCTTAGTGATACAAAAAAAAAGGATACATTTCTGCATTTGTTTTTCCAAATTTTGAATCAAAACTTGGGCATTTAATTTTGAAGTCAGCTTCTACTATTAGCAACAAACAACTTTATTTTTTTCAAATCTAATTATTTTCTTTTATTTCTTGTTTGGCACTTTTGGTTGATGGATCTAAAATAGATCATGTTAGTGACTTTGGAGAATTACATGGGTTTCCAATCTAACTCCAATCACCCCAAGGAATTTCCCAAAGAGGAGGGCTCTTTAACAGATATCTCCAAGAAGGATAATTTGTGGCTGACTCTTGTGGCAGGGACAGGGGTAGACTCTATGCTGTATGTCTTACTTTACTCTTCTCCCCACCTTTATTATGAAGCCAGAGGTCATCATCATTTGTAACAGGTCTCATGTCTTACCACTTTTACAGGGATACTGCTAAAGATCCGGCATATTGGTCAAAGGCTTGCTTGTATAATATGGTCAAACTGGCAAGGGAAGCTACAACTCTGCGGCGTGTCCTTGAACCTCTTTTTCATTATTTTGATACTCAAAATCAATGGTCTTCTGAAAAAGGAGAGGCTGTCCGTGTTTTGATGTATTTACAATCTCTTTTAGAAGATTCAGGTACCCTGCGATATTTAATAACACAATTTTCTAAAATAGGATATTTCTCCAATTTCAGTATACTGATTGTCTCTTTTGCACACCAGGAGATAACTCCTATCTTCTGTTGTCCATTTTGGTCAAGCACTTGGATCATAAGAATGTTTCTAAGCAGCCTATCCTTCAGATTAATATTATCAACACCACAGCACAACTTGCGAAAAATGTGAAGCAAAAAGCTTCAGTTGCAATAATTGGTGCAATATCTGACCTCATTAAGCACTTAAGGAGGTGCCTACAAAATTTAGCTGCAGTTTCCAGTATTGGGAATGACGAGTATAAATTGAATACTGAACTTCAATCTGCCTTAGAAATGTGTATATTACAACTTTCAAACAAGGTATGCATAACATATTATTTGTTTTTCAAACTTTATATACTGTGTCCATTGTAACATTTTGAGAACAACAGGTTGGGGATGTAGGACCCATCCTTGATTTGATGGCTGTGGTGTTAGAGAATATCTCAAATACGACCATTGTAGCAAGAACAACAATCTATGCTGTTTATCAAACTGCAAAGTTAGTTATATCCATCCCTAACGTGTCATATCACAAGAAGGCAAGTATTCTTACTTTGACTTGAAATGGTCCTTTCTATATGCTCAGCTCTAGTAAGATAACTCTTGTGTTGCATTTGTGTCCATTCCAGGCTTTTCCTGATGCTTTGTTTCATCAATTGCTCCTGGTGATGGCTCATCCGGACCACGAAACACGAATTGGGGCGCATAGTGTCTTTTCTACAGTTCTTATGCCATCTCTGTTTTCTCCCAAGTTAGACCGTAAAACAATGATGGCTGAGAAGGTACCAAGTGAGAGCCTCTCCATTCAGCAGGAAAGCTTTGTAGGGGCAGAACAGATCAATAGGAAACCTGTGGAAGGAGGGGCAGTAGTTGATGTCAGCAGTAGGAAATATAGAGTCCTTCCGTATCGTGTTTACAGCTTTTCCGATGCTCTAAATCTTGGGAAAGATGTACAGTTTTTTTTACTTAACACTTTTTAGTCTATATCGTATTAATTTAACTTATCTTTTCATATGCATTTATTGATTTTTAGCTGCAATACTAATGTTATTAAGTGGTTCAGTTTGTTTGGTTTTTTTCCCTACAATGGGGACTTCAAATATTTCTTTTTGCTGTAATTTATACTCAAATATCGAATGACTACTCTTTCAGGAGCTAAGTTCTTTTCGGTTAAGCAGCCACCAAGTGAGTCTCTTGCTTTCTTCAATCTGGGTTCAGGCAACATCTATGGACAATGGCCCGGCGAATTTCGAGGCTATGGCTCACACTTTTAGCATTGCTTTATTGTTCACTCGTTCAAAGGTGAGATTGGTATAACACAAATGCATAGGTTTTTCAAAATTATGATCAGTAAAGACAATAAATAATGTTGTTCATTTTCAGTGGTTGCTAATTACTTATAACAAGTTACATTTTTAATTATAAGTTTACATTTATTTGTTTATTTATTTTGAATGGCAAATTTAAGTGGGAGGAGTTGAACGTACAACCCATTATCTCTCCAACACTTATGTTCCTCCTCCCCAAACCACCTTATCACTCCATGTCAATTCACATTTATAATAATTGTAACTATACTATCATTTCTTACTCTTATGGGCGTTCGTATAAAGCCGCACAGTTTCCGTTCTTATGAGTGCAATTTTGAAATTTTATGGTTTAAATTTGGACATTTTATGTCTGCTTTGTTGGACGTAAGTTTTACCAGGCAACTAGGTTATTCTTGTATCAGAACGGCTATAAATGAGTATTTCAGTCTGGAATGAAATTGCCGCTAGTATTTAGTGATGGTTGGTGAATAGTATTTCAACTGCTTTAACCTTTCAAGAATGAATGATGTTAGTGCACAGAGTGCAAACCACTTGCAATTCTGTTACTTGGCTTCCGAGATTGAATATTATGATTTTCTCTCAATTCTCCATAACAGAGTTTTGTTAAAAAAAACATTTTCATACTTTCTTTTATCACTTCTATTAGCCTGTCCAAGTCCATGATGGTTTAAATTGCTTTCCACAGACATCCAGTTACTTGGCTTTAGTAAGATGTTTCCAACTGGCATTCTCCCTCATGAGCATTTCATTGGACCAAGAAGGTAAGTTGAACATATAAGTGATCTTTTATCTTATCATCTTGATGTGATTCCTTTCTTTGTGAACTTGTTTTCAACATCAACTTCAATTGGAATAGTTATCAATCACCTATTTTGAGGTGTAATTTTTTGAGTAAGCCTCAAACCACTGTCTGCATCTAATCTTATGCATCCTAGGAGCCTCATAAGCACCTATTGACATTCGGGAGCACTTGAAAATACTTACGCATGGTGCATTTTATAATTTATTTCAATTTTATCCTAATAGTTTACCAGCAATACTGTAAACCTTTTGTTTGCGTAACATATTATTTAGAATGTGTGGTTCTAACAAAATATAACCAACTTTCTACTATTCCAAGTGGCATAGTAGAAAAAAATTGTTGAATTTTGTTTTACTTTAAAAAACAAGTACAAATCCACATTATTAATTTACAGAATTTCATGGCTTGTTATTCTAAAACGGTGTATGTACGTTTATCTGTGTATGGCTGTATGCTATAATTTTTATTATTATGTTGTAAACTTGTTGGGTTAAATATTTTTTCTGCTGCCAAGTTTCTGACCTGTTCATTCTCTGCGTGGCTGTTATAGGAGGTTTACAACCATCTCGCAGGAGGTCTCTTTTTACCTTCGCATCGTACATGCTTATATTCTCTGCCAAGACAGGCAATTTCCCTGAGCTAATTCCAAAAGTTAAAGCATCCCTGATATATTCAACAGTTAGTTTCTTTCCCTAACCTCTTCCTATCCCCATTTCGTGTCCTTGTTATTCAGCTTCCTTTTCAAGATTGATTTGCATTACTTATTGTCTGTTTGCTTTTTAAAATTTTAATTAGGTAATTAATCACTGTTAGAAATCCACAGGTAGATCCTTTTCTTGAGTTGGTCGATGATGTCAGGCTACAGGCTGTTAATATAGAATCAGAGAAGATAATCTATGGATCACAAGAAGATGATGTTGCTGCTATTAAGTCACTTTCGGCCGTAGAGTTGGACTATCAGAAGTTGAAAGAAACTGTAATATCGTACTTCCTGGCCAAATATTCAAAATTACCGGAGGTAATATGGATTCATTTCCCTTTTTGCTTATATTCGAGATTAGGATATAGCCAGGCTTAGTTGGGAGTACCTCAAAGTAGAGACTACTGTATTTCAGCTTGTCATTGGTTTTAGCATATCAAACAGTAAAAATCATGTTAAAGTTGGTTTAGAAGATGCAATCCATGCTTATGCCCAAACGATGGCCGAGTTGCCTCTTTGGAAGTGGAAATGTCAATATTATGACCCTACTCTTGGTTCAAGTTTAGAATAACATGTAACTTTATGCATCTAACCATAAATTATGAGGGCGCCAATCCATGCCACTGCCACAGCAGAGGATGAGCTAGCTACACAAGCCATCAGTAATTTAACAGTGGAATACATTATTTTATCTCAAATTGAAAAGCTTCATCAGGTTTACTTGGGCTGACAGAGAATACTGTGATATGTTGTTCATTAATAATTGAATCTATTAATTTAACCAGATAAATTCGTTGCTTTTGGTTTAAGTTTCTGCATCTGAATTTTTACTCTGTATGTCTACTGCACATGCACACATTTATCCTGTAAACTATGGATTAAATCAGTCATTTTCTTGTGGAGAAATATACTTCCAAATATTATATTAGGTGTCAGCAGAGCATGGAATGTTCTAAAAAATGGCGGCAGAATTGTTTGGGGAGTAATGAGAGTAGTAAATAACATAACCTTTTTCCATATTATCCAGGTTGAGTTGTCAAGCATAAAGAAACAACTTGTACAGGGGTTTTCTCCTGATGATGCATATCCAATGGGACCTCCATTGTTTATGGAGACACCAAGGACATGTTCTCCAGTTGCTCAGATTGAGTACCCAGATTTTGATGAGGTAAATGTTCGTAGTTGTACTGTATCCACATTTAAGTGGCTTTGAAAATTATGTTTCACTATTTCTGTGATGGATTGTTTCTAGATTGTGGCTTCGGCAGCTTTGATGGACGAAGAGACTGGGCCTGAACCAAGTGGAAATCTGTCAGACTGCAAACCGTTGCTCTCTTTCAATAACCTGACCATTTTAAGCGTTAATCAACTCTTAGAATCGGTAAAATTTGATATGCATTTATTCTCACTATTAGTTCTAGATGATTGACTGTGATTGTAATTTAAAATCAAACTTTTACATTTCTGCTGGAGAGTGGTGTCAGTTTCTTCTTTCAGTTACAGATTCCATGAGGGTTACTGTATTGACAGGTTTTGGAAACCGCACGGCAAGTGGCTAGTTTCCCCATTCCTGCAAATCCTGTACCTTATGACCAAATGAAGAACCAATGTGAGGCTCTTGTATCAGGGAAGCAACAGAAGATGTCAGTTCTTCACAGTTTTAAACACCAGCAGGAGACTAGAGCATTAGTTCTTTCAAGTGCAATTGAAACAAAAGTTTCCCCTCTACCAATTAAGGTCAGTATTTTTTTACCATGGAAGTTTGAATTTTAGTAACTTGTTTTAGTATTAAAAATAAATTGCTCATTAGCTTAAATGATATATAATTGAGGAGCTTTTGAAGATATATTGTAGGCAGAGTTCAGTTATTTGTTGATTGCTACATCTTATGAAACGTGTCATTGTGCAGACACTGGAGTATTCAGAAGGTGATCTGAAGTTGGTGAGTCAAGAGCAATTACAGACGCTGTATGAAGTACGCCCATGTTCGTATGACTATAGACATCAGCATTCTTTGAGACTACCGCCTGCCAGCCCCTATGATAAATTCTTGAAAGCTGCTGGATGCTAATGGTGCTAGGTTGCCATGATTGATGTGTATGTAACCATTTATTGTATCGTTTTGTTTGGTTGTCTCATCGCCAAGCAGTAGGCCATTTTTTCTGTCATTCATGCTCGGTAAAATGTGTGTTAAGACTATCCACTGCATGACAACTTGATGGTCAAATGCAGCAATAGCCTCACAATGAATGAATTCATATACACTTCATATGAGACTTATCCCTAAAAATGAGTCGAAACTTTTAAAAGTAAGTATTTTAATATAATTATTTGATTGTCTTATGCCTTTTTTTCACGGGAAGGAAACTAACTAATGAAAACCACTGGGCAGCATAGAACCCCTGCAAACACCATCTCTCTGTATAGCCTACTTAACATTACCTTTTTTAATACCTCCTTGAATGTCAAGGAGGTATAGAGCTTCTTCAAGCAAGAGTTTACAAATTTGGATATATGCAAATAGTTTCACAAATCACATTATGTAAATTTAATTGGTTTTAATATACTTTTGATCACCAATTTTAAAAATTGATTTTTTGGTTCTCCTATTTAACTTTTTTTTTTCTTCTGATATTTGGTCCTCGTATCATTTTTAGATAATTTTTAATACATTCATTTACGACATAAAAACGCTTATTAGGTCACATTTATCCATGATAGCAAAAAAAAAAAACTAATAAGAGCGACACATGATAAATGAATAAT
>Ga0228711_1000209_pt1 | contig 60074 bp, 32 predicted proteins | sample MedpolnodulmetaG_2_FD_177996 | JGI IMG/M metagenome (GOLD analysis project Ga0228711, IMG submission 177996) | Root nodule microbial communities from Medicago polymorpha collected in Santa Monica, California, United States - brown nodules | ecosystem: Host-associated > Plants > Roots > Nodule... | reverse complement strand
CCTCTGAAACCAATTTAAATACAATACAATTATTTTGTTCATCACTGAAACATTTTGTCCTATCACCATTCTATCAATAATAGGCGCAAATCATCATCTGGTTAGTTAACTTACCGTTTTTTCTTTATTTCTTTACTAGGTACTAGGTAGCACACCAATCTCAAACATACTTTATTGTTTCATGAATCACTCTCTCATGTCCTATTCTATAGCCTAATTTTTCCCTCCACAGTTGTGCATTTAATGTTTATCTAAAGTCAAATTATGTTCCTAATGTTATGCGCCCTTCCTACTCTAATGGCAATTTAAATGCTATTTTTTTGGAAAGGAATAACCGCACCCCTTCCTACTCTGATAGCAATTTAAGTGCAATTATTTTGGAATGGATTAACCAATTGCTAAACAAATCGCTCCATCTGTTGAGAATTTTCATTTCAGGTAATTGCAACTATTCACATACATTTTATCTGCATCTCTTCACATACATTTTATTTCCAATGAACATTTCAATTTTCTGCCATCCAATTTCCACCACCAGCGTTGACATGCCCAACAATAGTGTATAGTGATGATGCTATGCTTTATTCTTCTCTCTTGTTTCCATGCTATTTTGGATTTCAAACCGCTCCTCCTCCAAACAACATGAAATTGATCATGTTCGGTTGTGCTCTGATATGTATTCTACAAAAAAATTCACATGTTCATTGTTTTGTCCTCTATCTCTCTATATCTCTCTCTCACTGTTGCTTGTTTTTCTTATTTATTTTATGCAAGGTACGTAGTTGTTGCAAAACACAGATTGACAAGTTAAGATCTCTACCAGAAGTTTCGCCACCGCCGAACTCACTCTACAATCTTCTTCTGTGCTCTATCTCTCTCACTGTTATTCTTTGTTGATGCACCAGCGTCCAGGGCATGCCCTTCGCTGCTTGCATGATGTATGCTTTCAGTGCCTTTTCATTAGCCAAATTTAATATTGTGAAGATTGAAAGAAAAATTATTTTGTTGCTTGAAGGAGAAATTTTACAATTGAAAGTTCTATGGAGAATTATAGTATCAGATTTTTTAGAAGTTATGTTAATGTTGGGAGATTGATATTGAAGGATTTTGGAATAGGACTTTTGGATCTTTAATCCATAAATAATAAAACACATTTAAAAAAAAATGATGCATCAATCTATATTGTCTTTGATTTTCAACCCAAAGCAATACCACATGCATATTTTCTTGAACATAAAAGCTTTTAAAATCACAATTTCACTCGAGGCATATTTGTTTGATGAATTTGTTGTTATTCTCTTTTTTGCCATTTTAGCTTCAATGTTTACTCCTTGCTGCACTTCACACCCAAATCACTTAGCAAGTTCATTAATACTTAGGATGCTCAATAAATTATTTTTCTTGCTCAATAAATTGGTATCGGTACTGCAGAGGTGGTGCTTATGCATATAGAAATTTGATTAGTTTTATCAGGAATAACAACTAAGCAAATTTATGTAGGCGACAATGTATTAGTTCAGCAAATACACAAGTCATAAAACGGATGGAAATTGTGCAGGCCTATATCTTGCTAAGACAAAAACTAATTTTTTTGTAGAGATAAGAACCATTTTGTAGATTATGATTGATGAAAAATGATTTGTGTCTCATAAAAGTTTTTTTTTTATTTTTTAGCTGAGATGCGACTAAGAGATTATGGTGGATGTTAAAGTTACTTATTGGATAAATAAAAACCATTTGGTAGATGTTAGAATCTCTGATAGATGAATTAAATAGTAGTCATTTGAACATTAGTTAACAAAAACCTTAGACAAGGCTATAATTCTATTATAAATCATTTTAATTCATTCTTTATGATACATTCTTGATTCTTTTTGATGTCTTATTCATAAATACACATTGATATTCCATTTTGCACACTAGGTTAGTTTGTTGGTATGCTATGTCCGCATATTTCATGTAGTTGTATTTGTTATTGACTTCTCTTATAATTCTAAATTTGGTGTTGCGTCTGATTGAGAAGGAACTAAACAAATGATGAATGGTGTTAATTTCAATGGGGCTAAAGCAATATTTTTTTTCTAAGGAATGAGGCTAAATCAATTAGCTGTGTATTAAGCATTTAAAGAAATTAGGGTGGTATGAAATTTTATATGTACTATTTATTTAACATCAACTTTTTTCTATGATATAATATATCCTATATATTATGGTGAATATGACCCGACGCACGGGTCAATGGTCTAGTTGGGATGAAAAGAAGAGGGGTGTAAATTGGAAGAGGGCATGGTCTCTGATTTTAATTTTAAATCTTGACTCTTGAATGTTATTTTGCCACATGTCATGTATCCAAGACCCTAAATGGACTAAATAGAGTATACCCGAACTCAAAGAAATCATAACCAAATGAATGAAATGACTCACGGTTAAATCCAATATTATTATGACAAATAAATGATTTCGATTGCCGGTGTCGTTCATGGATATATAATTACCCACCTTTTTATCAATAAAGATTTGTCTTTTATGTCATTTTTACCATTTACCAATTCTCAGGACCAAAAAGGAGGCAAATAAGAAGGCTAAAATTGTAAATTCCTTATTTTATTTTTCTTTTCGCAAGGAAGTGCAAAACGGGATCGCATCGACAATATCCGACGTGGTGCACCATGATTGGTTAGAACAAGCAAAGGCTCATGGTGATTGGTTAATATCGCAACGAACACGTTGCAGCATAGCGTAGTGTCGACTCCATAGTCAAGTCTTCGCGGAAAATCACTTCCACGCCTGTCACTGCAAAAGCTTCCGTCGTAACAGAACAAGCGATTCTATAAACATTGATACGCGCATTTGATTTTTTGATCCCAAACCCTAATTCCCAAATTCTAATTCCAATCACATCGAAATCCCTGAGGTTGCGTTTCGGAGAGATCCGAATCTTCAATGGCGCATCAAAGAGCCAAATTGTTGTTCCTTCTCTGTGCTCTATGCTATTCTCTCAGCGCCATTGCCGGGTAATTTTTCTGTTTTCCTTTTTACCGTTTCTTGAAAATGTTGATTCTACATTTGCTTATAAATCTATGTTTGGTATGCAGAAAGAGTTATTACGATATACTTCAAGTGTCGAAAGGTGCATCGGATGATCAGATTAAGCGAGCGTATAGAAAGCTTGCATTGAAGTATCATCCCGATAAGAATCCGGGAAATGAAGAAGCTAATAAGAAATTTGCGGAGATTAGCAATGGTACATATCTATATATACATGTATATTTGCTATTCTTTTTAACGATATATACTTTCATGATTTAGTCTGTGTGTTGCTATTTGCTATTAATGCTTTGTTTCGATAAACAACTTAATTACGCGATTATGACGTCAGTGCCTATCATATAAGTGTTTATGTATACATTATTTCTTTAACAAAATACAAAAATAAAGTGGAAATGTTTTCTTTTAAGGTATACAATATTTTTATAAGCTATATTCGGGGGGTTATGGAAATAAGTTGAAAACAGCTTATGGACATGTCATAAGTTGTTTCCATAATCTCTTTCGAGATGTCTCACAAATGTTTATGTCAGTAGACAAGTTTGAATAAGTCGATACAAACAGTACCTTATTTTGGTTATTAATGGTTGCTTTTTATTGTTGCTGCTGTCAGCATATGAGGTATTGTCGGATAACGAGAAGAGAAATATTTATGATAAGTATGGTGAAGAGGGTTTGAAGCAGCATGCCGCTGGTGGAGGAAGAGGTGGTGGAATGAACATGCAGGATATTTTTAACTCGTAAGTCATCACCTTAGCTTTTGCTTGATTAGTTCTTAACCTATCAGTTGTCACTATCACATTTCAGATATGTATTATTGGGTAATTACTTTATTTTTACTTGCATTGGTATAATGTATGTTGCAACAAAGAAGCAAATAATACACGTTTATGGCTAAGAAAAGCAGTTATAGTCATAGAAGGCTATTAGGGGTTTATATTATCACACTAACTGTAATTGGAACCTTCATATGGTTTTATTGACGATTTCCTCATATCTGCATCAATTATTATGACGCCACAAATTTTGATATATTCATTTATTTGCGAGTAAAGATTATGTTGTATTTTGTAAGTGGACTGCTATGTTCTTGATGTGTATGGGGCTCTGGAATTGCTTTTATGGATGACACTGTGAAATATGAATGTTTTTTTCAGTTTCTTTGGCGGGGGATCAATGGAGGAAGAAGAAGAGAAAATTGTAAAAGGTGACGATGTTATTGTTGATTTGGATGCAACCCTTGAAGATTTGTATATGGGTGGTTCCTTGAAGGTGCGTTCACATTTAATCTAGCTACTGTTTTGAGCTCAAGCATTAAATCTATGTATTTAATTATTTACCAATGGGCAACGTGTTTGTGTCACACTGTCATGCTATTTTTAAATTTCTGCAACATTTTATTTTTATAATTTGAATAATATACTAGTAGATTGGTATGGGATAGATTCGAGACTATCAAAATGGTCTTCATTTAATTTGACACACGGCAACAGAAAAACACACTTTCATTCATTAAGCTACATCAGCCAATAGAAAATCATAAATAAAACTAAAGCAACTAAGAATCATAAATAAAACTAAAGCAACTAAGAAGAACTGCTTTAGCGGATGGGATGCAGAACTTACATCAAGCTGGGCCTTGTTCGTCCAACACAAATATAACATATTCCACATACATATGACATCATGTATTCCCAGAGGCTATTCTTTGTCCACCTTTCGATAAATCTCAGATATTTTAGTTTGTATTATACAGTTAAGTATTTTCATTGAGAAAATCAGGAGACACTGTAGCCACTATTCATGTATTATCATGGTGTAGTTGTAAACTAAGTGGTTATGAACTTGTCAAGAATTCTGGTTCATCAATAACTCTGCCACGCTGTAGTAACCCTAAATGTAGAATTCACAAGTCATTTGTTGATTGCTTCTTTGTGATTATTGTATTGTAATTATCAGGTTTGGAGGGAGAAAAATGTTATAAAGCCAGCTCCTGGAAAAAGACGCTGTAACTGTAGAAATGAGGTTTATCACAGGCAAATTGGGCCTGGAATGTTTCAACAAATGACAGAGCAGGTGAATATCATCTTCGAGGATGCTTATAGTACAAATGTTCCTGTTTATTCTTGTCCTTTTTTTAGGATGTATATTTTACCCTGCAAATACACTGGCTTCTAGTGTCAATGTTTCATGACATTTCATTGTATGATTGTGGAAACCAGAAATGTTTAATTTATATACATTCATACTCAGTTTCATTTTCCTTCCTGTTTTTTTTCCTTATGTGCTTGAGGGGACTGGGGTATGAAGGTTTATTTTTAATTTTGTTCTGAATATTTGGGAAAATTTACGCTACTGTGTGTGATATCTACCTGTCCAGGTCTGTGATCAATGTGCTAATGTCAAATACGTAAGGGAGGGATATTTCGTCACTGTTGATATTGAGAAAGGCATGAAAGATGGCCAGGTAAACTTTTAAAGTTTGTATGTAGGTTTTAGTGCTTTATGTAAGTATGCATAATGTCATGTCTCACTACCCATTTTCTTATAAGCCCTACACTTGTAAGCATGTCTAATCAACATGGACATCTAAGCTCTAAAAACCGTAGCTCTGTTTGATAGTTCTATTTGTAATTATGTTAGAACTGTAATTGATTTTTAATTTCAATCTAGTCTGAGTAGCACACATTAAATTGTAAATTTTCTATTTTATTTCAATTCATTTTATGACAAGTTCTTGCATTTCATTACAACAAATACTCATTTGTACATTTAATTTAATTTTTGAGATTGACAAGACAAAAAAAGCCCATCAATTATAATATTTATTTACCCTGATAGGGACTTGGGTATTACTGGATGCATTATTCACATAGAGTAGTATGCGATGCTCTAATTAGCTTGGTCCTCCCCTTTGATAGCTAGCTTTTAAGGGAGTTAACTATATATGGAAGAGACACCGGAAAGGCCGAGTCGAGCGTTGTAGAGTGCATCCACTGGGTCGTTGGCCCTTAAGAGAAGTGCTATGATAGGGACTTACATATTATGGAGTGTTTTTTGTTTTGAATGGAGTATTATGGAGTGCTTAAATTGCACATCAAGTAGTATGAGATGCTTGGTTTAGTCCTTAAGTGGCTTTGTTCTTCCTCCTTGGCAGCTAGTTTTTACAGGAGGGTTCCCACATGCTTGGGTGCTGAATTGCCCAAATATACGCATAGCTCAGTTGTTCTTATTACTTTAGGGTCTGTTTGAGAGTTTAGGATGGGAGGGGAGGGCGTTTGGAAAAGAGGTAGAAGCGGAAGGAATTGAGGGTTTTAGGAGGAAGGGCTTTGGGGACTTTATTTCTCTTCATAATACAAAATCCCCCTAATTTGGGGAAACTGAAAATCTATTAGAGGAGAATTTTGGAGGGCTTAGATAAATTCTTCAAATTCTTTTAATGTTATAATACTTTATAAATTGAAAATTTATTAATTGTTGGTCTTTTCTTACAACTTACAACTCCAATCCCCCAAAGCCCTCCCCTCCCCTCCAAATTCCTAGACAGAGCCTTTAGCTTGAGCCAAAAAATTCAAGTTATTTTGGCTCTCAGACTAAATAAGCTCATCTTATTCATATTGAATTTTGACCCTTCATTGATATTATTAAATTTTCTCAGCTGGTCAGTGGATGCATTTTATTGCCATTTTCAAGTGCTAATATTCAAGGATCTTAGAGCTATGGTAAAAGTTTAAAAATCATTGTAGTTTGGATTACCATCAAACAAAGCCTTTCATAGTTAGTGGCTTCAGATACTTGAATGGAACGAGTTATAGAGAGCAATCATGGAACATGAGCTTTGGGAATTTAAAAAATAAAGATGAATTTTTCAAGATTCGGAAGATTTAGATTTAAATGACCTATCATTTGACATGATTCGCAATAAAACATTGTGATATCATTTGATGCTTGCAGCTAACTCTATCAAATGGGAAAGGCATTTGTTGTCATTGTTATAAGACTTGAAGACCAAAGCTTCAATTTTAAGGGTGTACCTGGTTAAGCTGAAAATTAGTTTATGCAAATATTAGATGGTGGGAAATAGATCCTTGTTTTGACATCAGTTCTGACTACCAAGCAAAATATAGAGGAGTGAAAACCAAAGGCTTTGAATATGCCTCACTGCTTTCTTTACCCTTGATCCATTTACCATCTTTCTTACCAACCATTCTCAAAGTCTTGTTTTGCAATTGAATGTAAAGTACGGATCTTAATTTATGAAAGCTTGGTGAAAATATTTAATTTTTTCCAAGTCGAAACTTGATTAATTGAATGGTTTTGGCAATTTTTTGTCCTTTCACAGGAGGTGCTATTTTATGAGGATGGCGAGCCCATAATTGATGGAGAATCTGGAGATTTAAGGGTTCGTAGAAGCCTTTCATTTTTGTTAGCAAATGTTTAATATGCATGTTATTGTGTGTTCAGTTTGCTGACAATCCATATGCTAATATGAACAGTTTCGTATCCGTACCGCACCTCATGAACTTTTCAAAAGGGAAGGCAATGACTTACACACCACCGTCACTATCACGCTGGTAAGTATAAGCATAGCATTATTTTAGTTGTACCATACCTTTGGGATTTTGGATAACACTGCAAGTAGTAACTACTATTACTAAGCAGTGTAACCAGTAACTAGCATGGAATAGTTGGAATATGACATTTGATTGTGCAAACCGTTAACTGTTCTCTGATATATTAGCATCTTAAATTTTTTAAGCAGTGTAAAGTTTATTAACCTTGATCTCCTTTAGGTTCAAGCTCTTGTTGGTTTTGAGAAGTCCATTAAACACCTTGATGAACATTTGGTGGACATAAGCTCGAAGGTGAGCATGAAATATCTTTTTTGCTGATCTTAATTGGTGTTGATCCCCCCACCCGAAAAACATTGAAACACATCTAACATATTTCTTTTTATCCCTCAGGGAATCACAAATCCAAAGCAAGTAAGGAAGTTCAAAGGGGAGGGTATGCCATTGCATATGAGCATGAAGAAAGGAGATCTTTACGTCACTTTTGAGGTCCTGTTCCCCACCTCACTAACGGAGGAACAGAAAACAAAAATAAAATCAATTCTTGGTTAGAATACATTCAGGATACATGCTATTTTGCTCATTGTGTCCTCAATGTAAACATGATTAGGTGGTTGTAAGTTACAACAAATACACGCCTTAGGCTTCTCGCCCCCATTTTTTGTTAGTTAACCAATAGATACTTTATTTTTATTGTTGATAGTGTTGCGTCTACTGTGATCCTTGTCGGCACATGAGTGCCTTATTGTGGTGCTATTTTGATACAAGGATATCACAGCATTAGCTTAAAAAAAACATAATTGTATTAGCTTGCATTGTGTTTGCAATGGTTTTCATCTTGTGAGCAAGTTGAAAGGCGACAAATTAAACAAAATATCCCTAGCAATTGAAGAAAGAAATGTTTACTGTTTTATTAAAATATTAGTATAAATTGTCAATCCTATGGTAAATTACATTTTAAACGTTAGTCAATATGTTGGTAAAAGTGATTTTAATTTATTTACAAATAAGTATATATTTTCATTAAATTTATGTTTATTTTCGTATCTCGCATTTGTAAATGCATTTGTAAATCACATTGTTTAATCTCTGTCCCTCGCTCTTTACTTTGCTCAAATTTTTGTTTGTCACTAATCGAACTAAAGATTTTTGTCAAATAAATTTTTAACAAGCGTAGGCTATTATTATTTGAAAAACAAGTGTAGAGCTTTCGGATGGCCAAAAATGATTTGTTAAATAATAGGTGCTAGATTAACTCAACTAGTTTGAGCTAAAGGTTAAGGACAAATGTTAATTAATATATATGCCATGCTCAATCTCCCTCCTCCATTTCATTAGTTACGAAAGTTTTCCTAAAAATCTCTCAAATATTGTATGATTTGAATATTTTGTATATAATTCATATTATATTTCTGATTTTTATCGATAATATATTTTGATGTGTGTTGTAAACTGACATAAATTTGCAAATATGAGAGTTCTATGTACAAATACGTAAGCTCTCTATACTGATACGTTTCAAATTATATAAATCAAACACATAGTTTACACATTCGATTTATATAATCTAAAATGTATCAAATATAATGACAATTAGTGTCGTACAAAAATGGTCCCATGGGGGTTTAAAACATTGAGGTATAAAAAACAAAAATGATAAGTTTGTATTCAAATTTTTATTTTTTATTTTCAAGGAAGTTTGTATTCAAATTCTAATTTAATGACAAATATTTGAAATTCTGAGTTGTGATAGCTTTTGGAATATATATTTGAAAATTTCATAAAAACTATTCAAAAAATACTTCCTCCGCCCCTATATCTAAGTATCCATTTGATTTTATTTTTGTCCCTAAATACAAACATCTTTTCAAATTACTAAATTTATTTATTATTTTTTTCCTAAACATACCCCTAATTAATACTACCAACTTGTCTTGAAATATGAAAAATCAAATTTAATACACATACAAATAAAGGACAATTTGACAATATTAATACACAAAACAGACACATTAATTACACTAACAACTTTTCTTAAGAAATGTGAAAAATGTAAAGGAAGCTTACATACAAGGACGGAGGGAGTATAATTAAAACAACGATTTTTCTATCATGTGCAAATTTGCATTGCACATGTTAAGAAATTTAAAGTAGTAAGTTTGTATTGAAACTTGAACATTTTGTATTAAATTTATAATTTTTTAATAAATAGTTGTGGTTTTTCAATAAAATATTACTACTTTTGATTCCTTTAACAAGTTTAATGTTGCACATGTTAGACAAACCTTTAAAACAATGGAAAAATTGAAGGGCGTGCAAGAAGTATGAAAGGTGGAAAAATAAAATTCTCAAAATGTAATTTAACCTAAAATTTATAAAATTTCGTAGTGCATTTATTGGCTGGCCAAAACCCATTACCATCCCCTAGATGCTATGTAAGTCTCGCATTATTACCAACAATGCTGCATGTATCATTCAGTCATTCTCAACCTCTTCAACCCAGCTCAATGTATGCGTTATAACCCTACCATTCGAGTATTCGACATCATCAACGCCATTGATCCATCACCATTCCTGAAATCATTCTACCATCGGTCCACATTAACAATGATATTGTTTCTTTCTTCCCTATTCTCTCTGAACTCGATGTTACCTAATTTTATTAATTAACTACTTCACTTAGATTTTTTTTAGCAATAAATATATTTTGTACTTGGATATGGATTATTCAAAAGTCTTACTAACAAATACTTCCGAAGTTCCGACACACTTTTTTTTAAGAAATACTTCCAATACAGTTGTTAAGAAACTAAAAAAGAAATAAAAGAAAAGTTATATATTGAAAAAAACCAAAATTTATATTCTTAAGATATTGACTAAACTATTTCCAAAATAATATTTTTAAATTTAAATTTTTAACAAATGTTATATGAGCACTCGTTAACAGTTTTATGAGTAGAGTTTTTTTTATTACGTGCAAATTTTCACATATTAAGAAGTTTAAAATAATAATTTTGTCTCGAAACTTATTCATTTTATATTAAATATGTAGTTTCTTAATAAATTGGTGTTGTTTTTCAATAAAAAATTACAAATTTTAGTTGTTTTAACATGTGCAATATTGCACGTATTAGACAAACCATTATAATATGGAGTACTAGGAACCAAATGGAGGATGCCTACCTACCATCATCTCATAAAATAATAAAGGGTTAATAGGTCTTTAATTTATCCCCTGTAATATAGGTCATTTTTGGTTTTTCCCCTGTAATTTTTTTTTTTGATTTACCCCTGTAAAATATTTTTGTTTTGATTTACCCCCTAATAGGCCAAACAAAAATGAAATTTTTTTTAAAAATAAAATAAAAGTGGTTTTTGTTTGGCCTAATAGGGGTAAATCAAAACAATTTTTTTTTACAGGAGGTAAATAAAAAAAAAATTTACAGGAGAGAAATCTGAAAATGACCTATATTACAGAGTTAAATACCTGTTAACCGAAGTATAGATAATGGGACGGTACCTTTCTATCAGGACCATATTCCATCCACATCCGTCCCACATATATTCTCAAATTACCATTGACATTCTTTAACACGTTTGTTAATTTATTGGCCTAGTAAATTCCAGTCCCTAGTCTATTCTTCTTCTACTCCATTTGCGTGAATGAAATGAAAGGGACAATTTCCCAAAATGATAGGAATGCAAACGAGAAACACACGCTACTTTTGTGTTTCACGTACACGTCAGTAATTTCAGCCATGCAGTTGGTGCACGTGGCACTTCCTTGAAATCACGTGCTTTCCTACGAAACCTTGAAAACGAAACGAGAGATTTGCACCAACAACCACGTGCAATAATCAATCACTTATTTTAAAAAATTTCTTCCTCAGAAAAGCAAAATTTCTTTCTTTTTTCCTTTCAGAATTCGAAATTGAAATGAAACTACGTACGCTATCAGCATCACCACCACCACCCTGAGATTATCACATAACATAATCGTTATCTTAATTCATCTATCTGTTTAGTTCAAAAATTCCATAATCATCTTCATAATTCTTCAAAACAATGGATACTTTGTGTTTATTACAAAGTGGGATTCCTGGTATAGTTCCTTTAATCACTTCTATTACTGCAACTACTACTACTACTTCTTCACGTGCCAATGATCAAGTTCACGTGCATCAATCTCACGTGACCACGGTGAGGCGATCAAACAAGTCCACCATGTTTTCGAGATTCATAGGCAACTCCGCCAGAAACAATTGCCTCGCAGTCGACGACGCGGTTACGGCAGAGAATGTAGAAAGAGTTGTGAAAGAAGGAGATGGACCAAATGGGAACTGGGTTTTCAAGGTTTTTGATCTTAATTCTATTTGGAAAGAGGAAAAAAAGAGTGATAATGACGAAGAAGAATGTGATGTTTGTAGAGTTGATGAAGAGGTAGACGAAGAAGATGATGAAAATGAAGAGATTCGGTTTGATAGAGAGTCGTTTTCTAGAATGCTTCGTAGGGTAACTTTAGTTGAAGCAAGAATGTATGCACACATGTCTCACTTGGGGAATTTGGCATACTCTATTCCCAATATCAAGGTTTATTTCTTGCTTCATTTCCTTTTATGCTTTCATGGTCTTTCTGCACTTTCTATTTACATATAAGGAAGCGTGTACGGTGTCTGACACATGTGGTTATATTTAATCGCATCTATTTTCTCAATTTATTAATTATTACCGTGTCAGCTTTTATGTCGTGTCTAGTGTCTTTGTTTGCATCAATGTTTGATATTGTAGGATTTGTTGGAAATGCATTGCTCTAAGATTGCATGTTTGATATTGTGGTTAATTTGTGACCTGATTGATGATTGGAATATAGTTCCGCTAGGAAGATATGTTGGCGGGGCTTTACTTTTGTACTATGAGTGGAATTCAATTGTGGGGCTAAAATGTAGACTACAAATGTGTTCACCGAAAATTGGGATTGCTATGCTAATTTGTATTTTGGCATTGTGAATTTAGCCAGGGAACCTCTTGAAACGGTGTGGTCTGCGTTTTGTAACTTCGTCGATAGAGAAGAAGGAACTGGCTGCTGCAATTAAGAAAGAAGAAACCAATGGGAAAGATACTGGAGAAACAGAAGAGGAAAAGAATGGTGAATTGAAGACTAGTGCATGTGATGCTTGTGAGATTGCAGTGGTTGAAGGTTCACTTGAAGGAAGCAACGAGAGCGTTGATATTGTGAACATGATAAACACTGAGGTTGGGTCTTTGATGGCAACTACCAATTCAATGACAGCGGTTGTTGCTGCAAATGAGGAAGTAAAACAATCTTTTGCAGATGATTTGAACTCAACAAGTTCTTCGCCCTGTGAATGGTTCATATGCGACGACGATCATAGTTCTACGAGATATTTTGTTATTCAGGTGTGGAAAATTAGAAGGGGATATGCTATTATCTTGCAATATAACATATTTATTTCTTTCAACCATGTGATTATTCACATAAAATGTTAGTAAGTTAGCATTAAAAATGATAGCAAATTTGGATTTATTTTTGGTATGCTATCCAACCAATTATTGTTTTGATACGCAGGGTTCAGAGTCATTTGAATCCTGGCAGGCAAACCTACTTTTTGAGCCAGTTCAATTTGAGGTAATTGTTACGATTGCAGGAAAAGTATTTTTTTCAGATGTGATTCCTCTTGTTAAAGGGATGAATTTATTTCTGTTTCAAATCAAAAATAATTTCGAATTTTTCTCAATGTGTTTACACTTTGTGAAATTGGGACAATGAGATACATTTTTTTTTCCTTAGGGGTTAGATGTCCTTGTCCATAGAGGTATATATGAGGCTGCTGAAGGGACATATCAGCAGATGTTACCCGAGGTTCTTGCTCACCTAAAATCTCAAGGTTCTCGGGCAACTTTCCGTTTCACTGGCCATTCTCTCGGGGGAAGCTTGGCATTACTTGTAAATCTTATGCTGTTGATAAGGAAGGAAGTACCTATTTCTTCTTTGCTTCCTGTGGTAACCTTTGGCTCCCCGTCCATCATGTGTGGAGGTGATCGTCTGCTGGAAGAGCTAGGTTTACCGCGGAGTCACGTTCAAGGAATCGCAATGCACAGAGACATAGTACCGCGAGCATTTTCATGCAAGTACCCTAACCATGTTGCAGAATTACTAAAGGCTGTTAATGCCAGTTTCCGCAGTCATCCTTGTCTTAATAACCAAGTAAAGTGCGACATTATCTGAAATACTTCATCCGGTCTTAAATATAAGTAAAAAGATACATATGTTTAGTTCGAATTATGATCAAATATACGTACCTTTTTACTTATATATACGACCAGAGATATTCTTTTTGTAGTTTTTTAGCCTTTAATTTTAAATCTTTGTGAATCTTTTACTGCAGAAGCTGCTATATGCACCGATGGGCGAACTACTGATTCTACAACCAGATGAAATTTTTTCACCTAGCCATCATCTTCTTCCACCGGGCAGTGGTCTATATCTTTTGAGTGGTCCTCTTTCGGAATCAAATGACACAGAGAACCAGCTCAAAGCTGCTAAATTGGTCTTCTTGAACTCACCACATCCACTTGAGATATTAAGTGACCGATCCGCCTATGGACCTGGAGGAGCCATACACAGAGATCATGACATGAATTCATACTTAAAATCTGTTAGAACCGTGATTCGCCAAGAACTTAGCCAAATCCGCACGGCGGCAAGGAGAGAACTAAGACGAAAGGTGCGGTGGCCTCTTGTGGCACGACGTGTAAGTGATGCGGACATTATTGGTGGGAGATCCATGCTATCTGTCCGTATTATTCAAGACCAGCCTCCTTTTTCAGGGATTAAACAGACAGGTAGAAAGTCCTTGAAAAGGTTTAGTAGGCTTGTTGCATCCCAACATATGCAACTGTTTGTAGTGTTCTTGCTTCCTACTCTCGGAAACATGTAACTTGATTAGCTTAAGATGAAAAGTTATTGGTGCCTAATTTGTCCGTTAAGATAGTTGTAGAGAGGGTAAATTGGCACATGGTTGGTAATGGTGGAGTTACAGTTAGATTAGATGATTCTTTATACAACTATACATTGCTTTCAAAATTGAAAGTAATGTGTCTTCCATAGTTAGTGATTGTATAGAAAATAAGGCTCAAATATTAACAATCATAAAGAAGGTACGTTATGATTAGCTTGTTTGTGCGGTACAAGGAATTCAGAGCAAGTAGGTACATTATTATTTGGGTACTTAATCCATTGCTTCTAAAAGATGGCATAAATTGTCTGAAAGTGTAAATCCCATATTTTTAGAAGTGTATACTACTACTTCAGAACACACAAAATTAATGTTTTTTCTGAATGTGTACATTTAAATCAATTTTGAAGGTGGATAATATGTCTCACATATTAATTTGTGAAAAACGAGGGAGATTCTATTTTATGTCTTACCTGAAGACCCATGATATGTACATGCTGAGTTCACAAGTGTCCATGCCATAAAGATCCACACATCAATGTACATGTCTCTGCAATCTAATCTCTTTCCAGTTTCTAGGTCAAATATCAAGCACCGAATTATGACCAGTCAAACTTCACAGCATCGTTTTGGATATGGTCCAAACAAACTTGCTGTTTTCTATGTACACTGTTCTTATTCCTAATCTTAATATCCAATTATGAAAGTGGAATCATTTTGCAGCTTCACTATGCTCTCTTTGTTCCAGGGATTACAACATGTAAAGTTTCTTTTGTTAGAATATAGGTGGGGTACCAGTGTTTTGTGTGACTTTTTCTTCTTTCCAATATTACACTTTTTTCCCATTAGCCTCGATTTTAATCCTGGTATTTTAAATTTTTTTTTTTTTTTTGAGAGGAAATAGCTTATAGCTTTTCATTAGAAACTAAAGAACCAATACAAGAAGGTACAACATTAAAAGTTTGGGGACTAGCTAGGAGTATGGCCTCTCTTGCAAGAGTATGAGCGAACATATTTGCTTGTCTCCTGCTAAACTCAACATTAGAGTTTTCAAACCAAATACAACATTGACGTCTACAATCATCAACGATTGCACCAAATTTAGATATATCATTGCTTCCTTTAATGTAATAATCTACAACCCGTTTGGCATCCATCTCAAAATCGACGTTAGTGAGTTGCATCTCATGTACCCATTGGATAGCATATGAAAGGCCCAAAGCTTCACCTATACTTGAATCACATATAGGACTAGACCGTAGCGTCTTTGCTGCCACAAACTGTCCAGTTTCATCCCTTATACAACAATTATGTTACCTCTGAATGGGGTAAATTCAAACTTGCTAGGCAGCATGACTCCAACATTCGACCGACATTTCTACCGTTCCATTCAAAAGATTAAATTCTTGTAGGTTAGGCTTGGTTTAAATGACGATATTCAAGTGTCAAAAGAATGAGGTCCATTCCTTGACACTTCAATACCTTCATTTAAACTCGCCTAACAAGAATTTAATCTTTTGAATGGAACAGTAGAAATGTCGGTCGAATGTTGGAGTCTAGCCGTTTAACAAGTTAGAATTACCCCATTTAGAGGAAGATAATTGTAGTTGGAAGGTGCATTCCCTACCTAATCACGATCTTCTGGCGTAATCAAACTTTTGATGATATCTTCAGTTGATCTCAGCAACGTTACCCGCATATCGATTCACTAGAACATGTTGTGCTCCCATAACATGCTCGTCACGTTTTCGTCGTTCGCTAATTTCACCTAGCTGAATGATACTCTCCCCTCGTCAAGCGTTTGACATTCATACCGAACGTACTCCACCCTCCTTGTGTCTCTGGGGTTGAGTCCTTGATTGAATTCATTCAGTTCATCCTTGAGACCTCTTAACGTTACACCAAGGCACCGAACCTTCAACCTCTGAGGTTCTCCGTCGTTGAATTGTGCATGAACGTCGATCCACCCGACCATTGTTTCAAATCTACACAATTAGAAATTAAAAATAATCAATGAAAAACTCATTCAAACATTTCATCAAACACTTGTAGTGAAAATTTTACATAAACCCTAAAAAATTTATAAAATTTGAAAAAAAAAATAAATTTAAGCAATATAACTCCATTATAACAAGTATTCATAATATTTGTTAATAGCATTTCAGATCTACAACATAACTATATTAAAAAAAATCAAAAATTAAAAGTTAAACTACAACTAAAATTATAAACATATAAACATATATACTAACTAAAATTTATGACAATAGCATAAGTGATAACTTGTGATTTAATGGAAATATTTTTGGATGATGTGGTAGAGTTTTTTTTATAGAGAGAGTGAAAATTTTGAATTTTTAGAGAGAGATGGTGATGATAGAGTGGCTGGAAGCTGGGTTCTGTGTGTTCTTATATTACAAACACAACGGCAGGTAATTGCTGCCGGTTTGTCCACCGGTAGTTAACTACCGCTGGAGAATTTTAGGTAATTTTTCACAACACACATGAGAAGATTGGCCCAAATAGCTAGAGTTATAGCTCAAATCATACAACATCCACGTTGAAGCAGGCCCAAATTTGGACCTAATAAACAAGGGGGTTTCTTTTTCCACACTCCAACGTTCTCATGCACCATATTCAGATTATAAATCCCAAAAAATAAGGGTTTTTTTAGTGTGTTTTAGAGGTCTTTTTAACGTGTTTTACCATATCCGTAAAACACTAAAATATCAGTAGGATGGAAAAAAGAAACAACAAATAAACAATACAAGCAGTATCTCACACACATAACAACAGTACAAAATTTGGCATGCTGCTGCAGCTTAAAATGACCACATATATTTTTAATAGCATAAAAATTTAAAAGACCACATCAAAAGTAAAAATTAAAAATCTAATAGCAAAAGTAGACAAAAAGTGGTATAGTCCTCAGTTCCATTTGGCCCTTGCTCAACAAAGAAACTCAGTAGATTGGCCCCTACTCATTGAGTTTTTTTTGGAGACCCTAAATGCAGTTTGAAAAATTCATCCCTTGATATTAAAATTTCTATCTCATTTATTTATTCAGAACAATTTCAAAGATTAAACTGAGTACTTAACTAATGCAAAGGACTTAGAGTGCGTTTGTTTTGGTTCTTTTCTTTTTCTTTTTAAAAGATCTATTTATTTATTATAAAAAAAGCACTTTTGTCATTTATAAGGAGGTAACACATGAATTAGTTAATTTTTTTTAAAAGAAGTGGTTTTTTGGATAATAAACAAACACAATAACTTAAGTTTTTATTTTTTTAAATCTCTAAATAGGATCTCTAAGTTTTTCTAACAAAAAATCTATTTTTTAAAGCTAAAATATACACACCCATAATATAATATAGGATTATAAATTCATAGATCATTTTGAAAAAAATGGTGGTTTATCTTTTCTCAAAATAAAACACTCTTTGCTTTTGTCAATAGTCACTAGCCTATTAGCCAGGACATGCTTACATCTCTACATAGTTTTTTTTAGGTTTAATAGCAGTTTTAACCCCTAACTTTCCTAAAGTTGCGATTTTAGCCTCCTAAAAAAAAAAACTACAAAACCGCCCCCTAAGTTTTGCACCTATGGCAGTTTTGGCCCCCAAGGCCAATTTTGACTTGGTCTACGCTGACGTGGCATCCTAAGTGAGGTGGCACGTGTTATTATTATTATTTTTTTCTTAGGGGCCAAAATCGCAACTTAGTGAAAGTTAGGGGGCGAAAACTGCTATTAAGCCTTTTTTTTTTTAAAAAAAATCTCTACATAGTTAATTACTTTTTTTCTTCAAATAATATAGTGGTTTGATCTCACGTCTTACTTATGTCAGAGAAATCCTTAATGTTTGATAAATACATACAAAGATGGTTATATACGACCCATCAACGTTTCAAAAGGGATGATGGATACGAACCCACACCTTATTATGTATTATAGTCCTTATCAACTAGACCTCACTTGGTCCTATCTTTATGCAAAATATTCAATTTTATTGTTTGGTGCAAATGAAAGTAAATAAAAAGTAATTACACAAAAAAGAGTCTGTTTCACTTTCATCTGATTCGTAACTGAGACAAAAAGCTTTGGTTTGGTGTTACGTTTCAACCTGTGGGATCCCAAACTTGTCATTGTATTTCTCCTTTTTTTTTTCTTTTCTTTAAACCTACAATTTTTATTATTGCAAACTCAAACCATCAACCAACCAATCTCTATTCTCTAGTACAAAACATATGCGTACTCAACTTACTGCATACGTTTTTTAAGGTACATAGATAGAAAATTTGAGAAAAGCATTGATTTTCTTACTTTCCCTTCCCATTTCACCACTATGTAATTGAATATGATGTTATGTGCCCATACTCCTTTGCTTAGAGACTATGAGTCCTACAATTATAGTGCGTACGCACTATGAAGCATTGAACAAAGGGTCATAATATTCGTAACCCTCACTAGGCCGTAGCATTGGTTATTTTGAGAACTAGTCCTTGAATGAGTAATTAATAATCAAGTGTTTTCAAAAGTTTATTGCCAATTAATTAGTACTCAATTCGTATATAAATATAAGCTACCTAATAGACTAGTTTGCATATGGTGACATAAAAACTATTGTAGATGAGTTGTAAAGGAAAATTGTTCACTGCAAACTCAGATCTCAATAAAGCCTTACATTTTTCCAGCTCATAATAAAATTGGACTCCTAATATCTCAAACACACACAAAAAAGAACACATTCTTTCTGTACCGTTTCTTTTGTTACTATCTGCAATATTCCATTATTAATGAATAAAAATATACATAATGCAAGAAAAATTGTCAGATATTTCATCCAGCACATTGTGCCACCAAGTTTCAACAAGAAATCTAGTCTTAAGATAGGTCCCCAAAAACAATCCATCATTGTTTGGACGGCTAAGGGCACATGATAGAAGCACATGGTGGCCCTGATTTTATAACTAGCCACAACTCCCCTTATGTTCCCTACATTCCAACATCAATTGCTAACACCTCTGTATTTTGAGTTTATCTCAATTTCAAACCTCAATTGATCCATAGCAATTATTATTACAAAATGCTTTTATCTTAGTCAAGTCCCAATAAAATTTCATGTACTGATATTTTAGATTCATTCCTTATTTTAAAATTTCATATAAAATTTATACAAATGGGACACAAAATATATTAAAATTTATAATGGTGTCATTCCACGAGATCGTAGTTAAAGCTAATATATGAATCAATGTTTCAAAAAACACATTGGAGATGGATCGGATGAGAACTCTGATTCATGGTTAAAAATGGTCCAACTATGATTGAACCAACATGTGGTAAAAGTGGCTTAAAAACATGCGATTTTTAGAATATGTTGAGAAAAAAATGACTTTGAACTAAAATTGTAACAAATGTGATAATTTAAGAACTAAAACACACGATTTTAAAAAAGGTAGATTATTTTAAATAAATACACTTACAAAAAATGAAAAGGTAAAACTCGTTAAACCAATCTTTATTCAATTAGAGTTCAACTCAATTCAAATAGATTATATTATAATACAATCGAGGTAAAACCATCTCTCAAACGGTTAAGTATCGGGTTCAACCGATTGAACCAGCTTATTTGGGTTTTTAAAACATTGATATTAACTTAACTTAGTAGAATTTTTGTACAAAAAAGTGATCCTGATACGCGGCTGGATTTAGCAAGTTTACGACTAATACACATATGCACACAGGAAAAAGAAAAACAAAGAAAAAGTGTTGCATAGATGCCTTGAAATATCTGACTAGAGAATAAAGTCCTTATATTTATTAAAGAAATGGAGCCCTCGTGAGATGCACCTTAACTTTCGTCCCAAGGAATTAAATTATGTTGGCAAATAGCAATACGAATATAAATGCTTAATGTATAGGATAAAATAATATTGTGTCAGAGGAGTAGTTCAAGAACCCTAGGTTTGCCAATGCCTCTATTTAATCTTGTGCATTCGGCAGATCATATAGTAGATGTACTTTATAAATAAATGAATAATATTGTAGTTGTGCTAGGCATGTTTTTCTCTTTTCAACCAATGCTATTCATTCATTATTCCGAATCTTGCTTATAAATAAATAAATACTTCACATTTTTCTCTTTCATTTAATTTTACTACAATATAAGGAAATTTGTTCAGAGCATTCATAACTCCAGATCAGTTCAGCACTAGCTGTACAGATAGCCTTGCGAAGCATACAACACATCCAGCTAACATTAAAAAAAAAATCAACCAAACTTGTAGATTTTAACAAATTATTTAATGTTTGTTTCAAGTTGGTAGGGAAGAACTTTAGTGCAAGTAGCTAACAAGGAAGTTGAAAAGTTATTGTAACATGTGTTCGGTTTCAATTTGTAAGGGTCAAATGCTAGTGCCAAAGAAGTGCATAACGACTTAATTACAATATGTCTTTCCTTCATAGTGATACTACTACTTGAAATCAAAGGAAGATATAAGAATATTCATAAAATATGCTATATAATTGTGTAAACTTTTTTTACACTTCTAAAATATGCATAATTTTCCCTTAAATCGAAGTTCTCGACGTCCCAAATCCTTTTCTTTCGAGGGCAAGATGATTCCACTTGACCAATAAAAACATTGATAAAGCATATCTTTTACTAAAATAATTTGCATTATTTTTTAATTAAGGATTCTTTATTTTTACATTACTTTCATATTCTCTCCCTTTTTATCTCTCTTTTTCTTTCTTATCACAACAATATTCCATTTTTTCACTTTCTTTTCCCTCATATATTCTCTATATATTCTAAGTGTCTATGAAGGCATGGAGAGTGAAAAATATGCCAACATAATCATGGAGTAAGGTGGAAAAATAAAGTGGCGCTCTTCAAGGAAAAGGGATGTCATATCTTTTTTTTAGGTTGCTTATTCTTGCCAAGGAAAAAAAGGCATCGAATCACTTGCAAGCAAGGAAAGGAAGATAATTTTTTATCTATTAACCTATTGGGTAAGTAAGGATCATAAGAGCATTGAATACTCGTGGCTAGCTAGTTTTTTTCTTTTCTTTTTCGGGTACAACTCTTTAGCTAATTTTTAACTAGGAGGTAATGCTATGCCCAAATGATGTGTATTTTGGTGTGCTACACCAAATGTTGTCGACCATATAAGTATTTTCTTTCCTGGAAAATGCTAATATGTGTTATTAAAGACACAAATTAGTATGACAAAAATATTTGTCAAAAAAAAAAATTATATACTGAAAATTGTGTTAAATTTTTTTTTTTCAAAAACTTTAAAATCATTTTTTTCTCAATAAATACATCTTATTTACTAAATCCTTAATATGTGTCACAGTAGTAAGAGTACATGTTGGGATGACTCTTTCTTAATAATTCTCCCCTTATAAAAAGTCAATTTCTTTTAGAATAAATTATAGTAAATCAATTTAATTAAAAATAGGAGAATGTTAAAGAGTACCTTCGTGGTATTGGTTAAGCAACCAAAATAAATAACTTTTTATTAAAAGTAGTGTAATAATTACTTAATCAAAAGTTAAAACTTATATTTTTAAAACAAATTTTCCATTTATAGATTCATTAACCATTGTCCAGAAGACACTGGTTAGCAATACCCTTAAAAAATTTCCTACTTAAACATACTTAAAAGAGTTCATATCTTTAATAGATTGACAAAAGAAAGGGCAGTTATACATCTACATTCTACATTCATCCTTTGCTAGTCTAACAGTGGTTAAAAATTGAAAGCATTGAATTCCCTCCCACCACTATGTGTTGGATATTCTCAATGGATGTAGTTTGTTTTTTTCTTCATTGACAGAAGGATTTTGACCTGTTTATATTATTGCATTTATTTGCTGGTGTTTGTATACATTTCACGTTTTACTTACATTGACATTTTAGCTTAAAATTAGTGGATGCTAATGCAAGTCAGCATGTGCATTAAAAACTTTATGGCAAACAGGTGTATGATGTTTCCTTCAATTTATCATCCAAAAGGGACAACCAAGGCATTACTGTAGAAACGCAATAATGCATCCTTTACATGAAAACAGAAATACAGAGTGTTTTATTGTATCAGAAACCACGCCTCAAATCATACACCATTATTACGCTTTGGATGTTGAAACCCTCATTGATTTCAAACTACTCCCTTCATAAAAAAATGAAGTAGTACTATACATTGAAATTAATCTCATTTCAAAATTAGAATATTTTTGTTTATTTGCAAATTTCAAGGTGATAAATACTTGACGCCTACAATTTCAATTGATGAATCGATGTTTTTTTTAATAAACGAAATAACAATAATAATTGAATAATAATACAGAAGTGTAGGAGTTAGAGTTCGACCCTATCACCTTTGACAATTTTATTAATTAGGATCTATGTACAGACAAAGTGATGGACTAATTAAAATAAAATAAATTAGATAAATGATAAAGATTGAAAAGTGTAATCTAAACAAAATTTAATTTGCTCTCTTTTATAATCTTTGGTAGGGCAGATCTTGCCAATAATACAACACCAACTCCTCCTCAACCCTAGTTTTGCTGATACTAAACTCTAGCTCTCACTGTTAACAGTGTTTTGTGTTATTGGAAAGATGACAAATCTATTTCAATTCAACTAAAAAATGTAGTAACGTGAAAAGGAAATGAAAGTTACTAATAAACGTGCATAACGCACTTTTAAATCCCTTTGATTTCTTGTATTGAGTGCAAGATTAAATCCTTTGCTTTCCTTTGTAGTATAGTAGTATGTGTTGAGAGAAGGAAAACATACACTGACAACTCTTTTTCCTTGTTCACTTCAAAACTGGGTCCTCCACTCCACTACAATAACGTGACCACTTTCAAAGAACCTCAAAAGTCATGTTCCATGGCATAAATGGGTAGCAACTTTCACGGATATAGGAGTGACAGTATAGAGGATCGTATGTGGTGGGATAACTTCTTAAAATTTATACACATTTATTTTTCTTTTCTTTTTGACAATTACAAACTATTTTTGTTAAAAATTAGTTAATTTATTGTTACCTCATAAAATTAAGTTGAGTTAGAAGAAGAAGAAGAAGAAAAAAACACGAAATGTATAGTATAATATTTTTTGAGGGAATTTATAGAATAATATTGTGCAAACTGATTTAAATTTCAACATATTTAATCTAAGTCAGATTAAAAACTACGGCTAAAACCGACTTGACCAGCTTCTCGGAGGCAGCAAACTTTTTGGTGTATGCAGAACTAAATAAAAATTAATACTAGACAGTTTTCTGGATAGATTAACCACCGGAGGAAAATAATAATGCAGCAGGCAGATAAAGACGGTGAAAAAGCTGAGGCAATCACCTCCAGTCCCTATTCCGGGCCTCTGCCATAACAGCAACGCCTTTAACAGAAATATAATACTATATAGTACAACTTTTTTCAGATGGCCATTAGAAGCAAAAAATTATTACCGTTAATCATATTCATTACTTCAGTAAATTATTATATGAAATTTAAAGAGGATTTAAGGGAAAGGTTCAAGGCAAAAATCCAAAAGTAGTGTCTCAATACTGATAATCGATCTGTACATCTGATGGATAGAAAAGTACATTACTAAATATAAGATATAAAAAAAGGAAAAGGTGACAAAATTTTCCGGCAGTCTAAACTTTTTTTTTACCCATTTGCATTTTGTTTGTACAATCATATCATAATGTGATCGAACGAACCCGAGATTCCCTCTGCCAGTAACATCTCCAACATAGCCCTTCCCACCAATTTTTCATCAAAACTTAGCAGCTCAATGCTTCATACTTCACCGGCATTGGTCGATTAAATCGTGCCTGCGTCAACAAGCTTCCTACCACCGCAAGATCACGGCAAAACACACCTTGAAACACCGCAGGATTCACGGTACAAGAAGATATCAGAGGCTGCTCATTTTCCACAAAAACATCACTACTCTTATTTTCAGCCTTGCTATTTTTCAGCTCAGCTTCATTTGTTTTCTTCACTTGAACTTGAATTGCTGCTGCTTGTGCTTGTGCTACGGCAGCAACATTCTTCTTCCTTTGTTTCTCAGCAGCTTCCTCATCTAAAACATTACTCATCACACTTGTGTAACCCTTTTGAACCAATCTATACAACAACAATGAACACATCTTTGCTTTCTCCTTAACCGTATCAATATCACGTTCATCCGCAAACTCACACCTTTCAATGAAATTTGTAGCTTTATCTGGCTTATGGCGAAGACATAGCAACAAATGAGCTCTTTCCAATTCTGAACGGGAACACCCACGTCGAACTCCAATCAATGCATAGTAATCAACACTAGTGGTTTCACCAGAAGATAATCTTTGTTTCAATTCTTGAATCTTAGTGGTTAAGGCACAAAGTTTTCCTGGAATCTCTCTGTATCTTACATTGTGGCGTTTCCATGCTGGACCGGGAAGTTTCCGATCACGCAAGATGGAGTTGTAGAGAAGCTTTAAATGTTCTAAATCATGTAGTGAATCAGGTAAACAACGAATTGCTTCGAAGAGTGAAGCTCTGGTTTCGAGTGCTTGAATGCAGGTTGGGTCTAGTGAAAGAGTGCGGTTACAATCGGCGATGGACTCTGCAATTCGACCAGCAGAACGGTGTGCGGAGGCTCTGTGCATGTAGCATTCTGCTAGGAAGCCTTGTGGGGCAGCGCGGCGGCCATCTACGATTTTTGAGAAATGGCGAATGGCTTCCGAGTAGAGACCAGCATCAAGGGCAGCAAGTGCAGCTGCACGACGGCGGAGGAGGAATTTGATGTGGCTGAGGAGGTGAGTTACGCTTTCTGTTTCGTTGAGAGGAGCTCGTGGCGGTGTGGTGGGTTGTTGGTTTGGGGTGTCTCCAGCCAATGGAATAGTCAATAGAGGAAAACTGTCATCGGACCAGCAGACACTCTCTCTGCGGAATGCTGCACTTGCAATTCTTTTTCCTGTTTGGAGAAGAACCATTGCATCCTCCATCAGTCCTAAATGGCAGCATGCTTCACCCAAAACCAAGTATCTGCACACACAATCAAAATTTAGTAACAATAAACATCGAATTTGTTCCATTTAACAACAAAAAAACCATTCACCGTGGAAAAACATTCAATTTGATTTATTTTTTTGGGACAAATCTTGTTATTGCCATTATTAGTTAACCATTTCATTGAAGCTATTATTATGCAAAAGTCGGCAAGGATCAGTATCGTGGACAATGTTTGAGAACCATACAATCAAAAATAGTCTTTGAGATTTGTTTATGAATTGTATTGTGTATAATGGATTTCATTTTCATCCCTTATTACCTCTTCTGGCCACTCGGAGAATGCACTGGCCACTCGGAGAATGCATTATCTCTTCGATCTTCCATTGACAATAGAGGATGAAAGAGACAATGCATTGTAGAAATGGTAGTCAAGAGCAAGTAAAAATAGAGACCAACAAAATCTAATCTAATCTAATCTAATATGAACATGTGAGAGTGAGACTCTTTGATACCATGTTTCTCAAACATTGTCCACCATACAACCAAGAAATTCCCTAGGTAACAATTATTAACCTGTGTGATTGAAGGTAAAAAGCAATCCTCTGGGCACATGTGAATAATTTAAATTAAAAAAATCAAAACAGTAAATTGTACTCCAACTTTTTATTGTGCATTGATTTTGATTAGATTCTTTTTATAAAGCTGTAAACCATTTAGCCTCACTAGCTAGCTGGCATGAGCATTTACTCAAACCTGTATAGAAAGAGTAACAAATACGCTAACTACGATCTGATCTCACACTAATAGGTAAAACTCATTAATTTCGTCAACGAAAAAAGTCATTAATTAATAGCCAGAAACTCCACATTGAAGAAAATGAAATGAAATACCCTTATTAAAAAACTTCCAAATGAGAGACAGATTTCAATGAAACAGAAATAATAAAATATTAAAATAATAATGCATGTGAAAGTTGAAACACGGTTCAAAGGGAAATTACCTCCATTGCCCTTCTTTCTCACAACTTTTACAAAGCCCTGCCATAACCTTCTTCTTAAGATCAGAAACAGAGAAGCACTTAAAACTCTGATCTCGAACCGGTGAATCAGATGAAAGAAGCTTCACTCCTTCTCTAGAAGAACTATCAGAAGAAGATGAAGAACCAGAGGAAGGATCTTCATTCGCCATTCTCAAACTTGGAATGTAATCTTGAAGCATATCAGCAACATCTTTGAATCTTCTTAGGTAAAGCAATGACCTAGCTCTAAGCTCAAGAGCTTGATCCAAACGCGGTGATATAGCTAAAGCTGCGTCGAGAAGATTCAAAGCTGAAAGGATCTCGCTCTGTTCTTGTGTTGCTATTAAGCTTCGTGCGTCTTTTATGTATTTCTCCACAATCTGTGACAAAAAAAAAACAAAACATTAACAAAAAGAACATGTATTGTTTCTCAGAAAAATGTTACTAGAAACTATAAACTTGGTTATTACCGAAAATGCTGTCTTCCGATTCGATCGGAGCAAGGAACTAGATATACAAACATTAGCAGAACAAGGAGGAAAAAAAACATCATTAACTAGGATGATTTAAAGAGAAAAATCATGTTGTGTGAAAATGTTACCTTACGGTTTGTGAGCCACCAATGTTTCTTTTCTGTAGCGGTTAGAGAGTGAGTTGTCACCGCCATTTTGTCTAGTTTAGTGAATTTTTTTCAAACGCTGGTTTTCTTCTTTCTCTTCTCACTCTCCTCTAATCACATAATAATTTATGTACTGAAAAAATGAAGGGAGATGAATATATAAGAAAGAGGAAGAACAGAACAGGGTTTGTTCTAGAGAGAGAATTTTTAGTCAGGGAAATATAAGATATGAGAAACGAATGGAGGATTTTATATATCAGTAGTAGTATTTAGTATATGGATTTTCATTTCATAATAAAAATAATAATAGAGAGACATAGGTTAATTAAAAAAAATGGTTTGAAAGAAAATATGACATCTTTGACCCTGAGAAAAAGCTTTCATCCTTCAAATTCATAGCTGGCAACACATTTTAGATTCTCTCTTACTCATGCTCAATACGTGGCCTTAGGTGGTATAGTCTATGGTCCTAAAATTATTTATGATTTCTTACCTGACTCAACCGGTAAATGCATGTTTTTAACTTGTTATAGCCGGTTACCCATCACGGGTCCTTGGTTTCATGCTTCAAGTTTCAACCACCGGTAAAACATAACTCCAAGCAAAGTTTATGAGAAGCTTCGTTTTAATTACGAATTTACCCTTCCAAACGTTGACCCAATATTTGTATTTTGTATGACCCAACCCAAGTATGGCCTCTCTCTCTCTCTCTTTTTTTTTTTGTTTTTGTTGCATTTTTTCCTTCCTTCCAATTTTTATTAATTTTAAAATATAATCACTCTTCTTTTGTGGCTCTTTAGCGTAACGCATCAACATTGACTTTATGAAAATTGTGAAGCAAGAGGCGACGAAATAGTGGCTCCACATGTGAGCTTAATTCCAAGATAATCGATGAGATCAATTTTGTAAATTTAGTGTAAAAACAACCGTGATCATAGGTGGCTTTAGCCTTTAGATATTCTTCGTGTCCTAAAAAACAGTACTACAAAATTATGACCAATCAACAATTTACTTTGACATTATTAAACCCACTAGAATTTTTTTTTGAAATGTTAACCTGTGTTCTTAAAGCACAAATTTAGAACTTAAATGTAAAAATAATATACTGAAATGCGTGCATTAAATTAAACTTAATCTTTAATGTTTTAATGAATTGAATGTTTAAGGGAATATTTCTTTTTTTGAATTTTTTAACATGTGTCCTAAGAACACAAGTTAACAGTGCCTTTTTTTTTTCTTTCTTTCCTTGGTCTCTATTGAATGATTATTCTCATTTTGTAACTTTTCAATTTGCAATAATCACTGTGGATAAGACAGGCCCGTCCATATAATTTGGACAAACTACCATAATTCGATAATAAATATCATTACCTATTTATTCAACCATTATCATATCATGTTTCAATTTTCTAGTAATTATCATTTTTCCAACTCATCTCTTGCCAACTTTTTTCTTTTCAACAAACTACATATAATTTGTTTGTTTGTTGAATAAAAACGAGCATCCTCATTCTACATGGTTTTTGTTTTGTTTTGATGATCACAAGAAATGGCCAAGTGAGGGCAAATAGGTCAAAAGAGAAGGAGCATATTTATTGGGAGGAAGAAAGTGACTCTTCTCTCGTAAGCCACAAGAATCATACTACTTTTTCTTTTGAGATGGTTTTGCTTTGCTTTTTATTTCATTTCACCCACATTGATTAATGAATGCACATGAAATTGGATTAGATAGCCAGATGGGTTTGTCTTAAAGGCTCTCTAACTTCCCTTTCCATTGCCCCCACAGACCCATTATTATAAATGGTGCAAATGCAATGCCTAGGTAGTGCTAGCTAAAATCTCGTGCATTGTAATTGAATTCATATATTCCCCATCTTCTCCCTAGACACCTATTCCCCCACACACTTGCCATGTCATCACATTCAAGCCAGCCTGTTTCCACGTGGCATTTCTGATTTTTTAGGCCCACAATCCCAAAGACTCTACGCTCCCCTTTCACACCCGGATAGATTTTGGAGGCTGCTCTTTGTTTTTTGTTTCTCTAGTGCACTCTTCTTCTGGACCAGTACTATTATTATTGCGTTATTTGGAGGATCTTATGTATTTCTACACAACATGAATCCATGATGAATAATTATTTGAGTCATGTATAGACTAGAAGCAGCTCAATTCTTATAATATTTTATCTTGCTTTATATCATTTTGCCTTGATAATACATATGGAATTTGCTTCAAATAATTGCATGCACCTTGGTTTTCCTTTATGTTCGGGAAATTCTTTATTTTTGTTCAGGCACATGACTTTGATAATCATCAAACCAGAACACAATTTGTAAAAACGTGATCTTGGATAGAAAAAATATATATTACCACGATTTTTCATGTAATTATTTGACTTTTTTTTTTCCTAAACTAAATTTTTTTATCCCTTAAATTATTTTTAGGTTTTACTTTGGGCTCCGTTTACCTGACTCTGCACTTCCGTTATCACTTTAGTCTCTGACATTAAATAATTATGTTAAGTGTGTTACAGGGACTAAAGTGAAAATAGAAAATGGTCACTTTAGTCCATGTACCAAAAATCAATATCCCAACTTGAATCTCAAATCCCTAAATGTCATCCATAAAAAAATATACACTAATATGTGACTTTTTTCTCTTGTAAAAAAAAAAGACTTTTTTCTAAACATTGTAGACTTTTTTTCCTTCAGATGTATTAAATATTGTATGTTATATAAATTGTATTTAAAGTTTTATGTATTTTTTTTGTTGCAATCAATTGTGCAACAAAAAAAATTATGTTGATATTATTAATCTCTATTTTTTAATCTATCTATATATCTATCTATCTTCTATATATCCTTGAATTCTAAACTTGAGCTATTTCTAAACCTCCATTGTGATGATGTGGCATGTTCTTGAATTCTAAACTTGAGCTATTTCTAAACCTCTATTGTGATGATGTGGCATCTCTATAAAAGTTTCTCACTCTACACTAAAATAATAATCTACTATATGTTTTTCACTAAATAAATTTAAGTTCTATTAATTATCCACTGAATAACATTTTTCATATTCCTATTCCTTGACCAGCCGCTCCTTACTATCAATCCTGCGTCAGTTTCAAACTTGCCAATAGCCTAACTATGTATACGTTGGATATTGAATAGTACAACTCAACTCAGGTCCAATTTCTTATAATCAAAACGGTTACATTTTTTTTTAATGATTGTCATATATTCATTTTCCCTTTAAACAAAGATTATACGTAACATTTTTTACCGGACCAATTTATTTGTTTATTAAAGCAATTCCAATTATTTATATTGCTAGCTACAACTATATAGTACTTTTGTCACAAAAAAAAACTATGTAGTACTATTATAGTATTTAATTACAGTTAATATGTCAATTACGTTTTTAAAGTGATTTAATTAGAAACAAACAATTGTTGTTTTTATTTGATTCATATTCATAACACTAGACTATTATGATATTATAAAGAGAGTGTCCACTCACGAACTTATGCATCTTTTTCCTCACATTTTCATCTCCATTTTCACTTAAGAAAATTCCTATTGAACAAAAAACTATTCTGCCATGGTGAATTATTTTGTTGTTGATATTGAATTTCTTGCCTCCCTTTAGTTTGTTGTACACCCATGTTAGTATGTTTGACATATATAGTTGGTTTTTGCTACACATAGTTTTAATCGTATTGTAGCTTTGAATTTGCTTACATTCATTATTTACGATGCCACAACTATATCAATATTGATGTCTTATTTGCTTGTGATTTGACACAGGGGAACAATAAAGGATCGATCTAGCGTCGTAAAAGGTTTTTTTTTTGTTTTGTGAAATATTCGTATGTGTTTCAAAGGTATGGCCTTGAACTCTACTTTTGGGCATTTTCTTCTCGACGTGTAATTCTGTTTCAACAATTATCTTCTCGATGGACGTTGATCTTGCTTTAGAATAGTAGATCGTTAGTTGGAAAACTAATGTTTCTACGGCACAATTATATAGAGCCTGGGCAAAAAATTTATCGCAAAACGTTACCTCCTTCCTGCAAATAATTTCACATTTCCTGCGGATATATATTTTATGTCGATCCTAAAATCCTAAGGTATTACCTCACCTGGGAACCTAAATCCTTGGCAAAATCTGCAGGAAACATATTTCCTGCGGAATTTACACAAAAATCCGTAGGAAAAGTTAAAAGTTCTAGTAATAGCTGGACTTGCTACAAAGAAAGTTGGAGCGGAGCCTGGGCTAGTGCGCAGGCTAGCTGGGGGGTGGCTCCGCCCCTTGATGTAAGATTTTTACATGTCATAAACTTCGCTGATAGCAAAACTTCACTAAACTTCGCTGATAGCAAAACTTCACTGGAACTTTGCCAACTATTTCGCTAATGGCGAAATATGCGCTAATAGCGAAGTTTGGCCTCTTGCTTCTGAACTTCGCTGATGGCGAAACTTCAGTGGAACTTTGCCATCTATTTCGCTAATGGCGAAAATCTTGTAAATAGCGAAATCTTGTGAACTTGGTACATTTTTATCCTTGCTTGCATTTTCCTGCACAAAAAGGGTTGAGTAAGGCATGTAAAGCATAAATGGTAAAAGAACACAATTTGGTAGCTTTTCCTTAGATAACTTGCAGAACAAGTCACTAAAATGCCTAGATTAACACATAAAATATGTTACTTTTGAGCACTTATCACCCCTGGAGCAAGTTGTTTAAGCATTTTTCATTTTTTTCACTAATATTTTGAGCAAGTTAGATCCAACCTTAATTTGAGTGGTACATACGAAAAAAGGAGTCTTTTGATCCAACCTTATATATTTTTAAAGTTAGATCAAGTTAGAATAAACGTTTGATAATATCTAATTAAAATTCACAGGTTTTGTTTTCTTTCTAAAATCTAAAAATATATTAAGATAAAGGTAAATAAAAAGAGGAGATATAAACTAAACCCAAGAGAAAATAAAAATAAAAGAAGTTTTTATTATAATTCATCATTCAACACAATTTTATTGATTTCTAATAGAGGTGATCAGGTGAATAACATATTTTATGTCAAGAGTAATTTTTATCTACCCTACCCTATGTATTCAATATTATTCATTTGACAGGGGAATAAGTTTAAAAATACTTTTTAATGGTCGTGTTTTAAAATCAAAGAACAATTCAGTAGATTTACCAAATTTTTTATTTTTAATAAATTAAAATAAAATTAATCACACTCGTGCAACACACGGGGTTATATATCTAATATCTTTGTAAAGGAAACTTGAGTTGTTCTCATGCAAGCTTTATGATGATGTGACACTTTAGAAAAACATCATATCATCTCTCAAATCTCTTAATTTCATCTATAATTAAACACACCCACTATCTTTGTAAACTAAACTTGAACCAATTTAATGTTAAGATTGTGCATATCTGGCAACTCTAAAAAAACCTTAATCTCTACTCTCTAATAGTAATAATAAAGTAAAAATAATGGGTGGATTCTAAGGTGAGGGTTCAATTAAGTCCCTCACCGGTGGACCACCATAATAACAATTGAGAACCACTAGATTAATCAAACCCACACAATCTATTATACACTCTATGCACCAAATTACTCCTCCCTCCTCTTCATCTCCTTCTCAACATCAAAATCACCATTGAATCAAATAAGGTCTCTTCATTTTCCTCCCCCTCACAACTTTTCCTTCCCATTGTCTACATGCAAACTTTCTTTTCCTATCCATGAAAAAGATTGTATTATTTCTTGTCAAAAAACAGAAGTAAGAAACCCTTTTTTTATTTTATTCTTTATTTCAGTTTTGCATCACCAATTCACCCCTAGCAATTTCGATACTTTCTTTCCCATACTTACTCAGTCGCTAGATCTTCCTTCTTCTTAATTAACCTCTCAAATCTTTGCTTCTCACAGGCATCTTTACATTTGGATGATTTCCTCGAGCCCACTCAAGTACGATAAATAACCGATAAAAAGACCACTGATTTTTTTCTCTTCATTTTTTTGGAATAGCGTATGGAAGGGAGGTGAGAGAAATGAAAAGGAATGATATGGTGTATAGAGTGTAGAATAAAATGTTTATGCTTGATTAATCAAATGGCTCTCAATTATTGAAAATAGTAGTCCACCGGTGAGGGACTTAATTGATCCCTCACCTTAGAATCCACCAAAATAATGATATAGTTAAGTTTAAGTTACAAAAACTCCTCACATTTCTTGTTTGTGAATCATTATTTTGAATCCTCTGTTATTCATAACCCACGATGTTTTATCTTTGAATCCACCGTAGACAAAAGATGAAAAACTACATTACATAAATAAATGATGTTTTTACAAAGTTAAATAATTGAATACAAGCATAATTGTTTTACTAATAATCAAATAGTAACGGCTCATGCACCCAACAAACTATTAAAACACTTGTCCAATTTTTTACACAATCATCATTACATATATCTCTTAACATTCCTCCAAATATAACCTATAAAATAGAAAAATTTAAAGAGTGGTTTTTCAGATATTTAAAGAGTGATTTACCCAGATTTTTAAAAAACATTCAGATTTTTTTAATTTCGATTTTTTTTTCTATTATTTTTATTTTAATAATTAAATTTCAGAACTTTTAAATATCTTCTTAATTTAAAAAAAATCTGATTTTTTTTCTAATTTTTTAAATTTCGGAAAAAAACCCCAAATTTTTAAAAAACATTCAGATTTTTTAATTTCGATTTTTTTCTATTACTTTTATTTTGATAATTAAATTTCAGAACTTTTAAATATCTTCTTAATTTAAAAAAAAAAATCAGAATATTTTTTTCTAATTTTCCCAAATTTTTTAAAATCAGAATATATAATGTGAGCATGAGAGAAAAAGTTATCACAATAATTGTTAAAAAATGGTTGTACAAATATCATTTCTCTAAAAAAAAATATCATCAAAACAATATTCAAATTCCTAGTTCATGAGTGTAGCTTAAGTTTTTTCCCTTTTCAATTTTTGATCCCCTTTACATTAGCAAATTAGCCAAAGTAATATGTCAACGTCTGTCCTGAACAGCCACTTCATGAAAGTCACGGTTTGGACAACAATGTTAATGTCTGTGAGCAAGCGAGATTAAAGCAACAGATCAAATTACAACAAAATAATTGATGTAAAGCATAATATAGACTATTAAAGCTGCAAAGGCTTTGCAATAAAGGATGAGGATATGATGAGCACAATCTTACTACCCATTTTATAAAATGATGAAAGGAGGGGTTATTACAACTTACAATTACAAGGCAAAAAACCATCATAGTATTCAATATTGATAATCCAAAAGCTAGAAGTTAAAAAAAAACCTAAACAAACCAGAAAGAAATGGGAGAATACAGAGAGCAATACATTTCCGTAATCTCCTATCTCCCAAAAATTGCAAACAATTTTATCAAATTATTTGACAATAATGGATGAATCAACCTAACATGTCTTCTCTTCAAGACATCAACCAATATATATCAACAAATTTCTCTTTGAATTGACAAGCCTAAAAATTCAAGACTTGATAATCCCAAGTGCTTCTGCTTGAAGTGAAACCGAATGTTTAACATCACCGATGTGAAGACTATGTTCCCCCATTGGAATTCTCCTAATCCCAGATTTATCAACTACACTAAGCAACTTACAAACATGAATATTGACTCTGACCCTTTGCTTAGACTTGGCAGGAACATGAACTTTCTCAAAAGCAACTAGTTGTTTTTGTGGTACCCAATGGTTACCACCATTAGGTGGAGCAGAGAACACTAACAACGTGTGAGTACCATCTCTAGATCCCACATTTTTAACATCAACGTGAAGGGCAATTGAGAGTTTGCCACATCTTGCATGTGTCACTCTAATTGCTTTGTTTGAAATGTTTGTGTTGTTGCCATGTCGGTGACCATGCACCGGAACTGACACCACTGTGGGTGCACTAGATAATTCGTGAACAAAATGTGTGTATGTTAATCCATGTCCAAATGGATATACAACTGGTCCTTTGTAGAATCTATATGTTCTTCCTGGGTACCCTACTTTGCTTGGTCTCATTGCCATATTTGTCATGGCCAAATTTTTTAGGTACTCTTGTGGGTACCATGTCACTGGTAGCTTGCCTCCTGATAGAAAAACACAATAGTGTAATAATTGTATTAGTTTATAGGCTATTTGCAATTGGGAATTCATTCAATTTATTCAAGTTTTATGACAAACCTGGGTTAGCAGTTCCAAATAAAATGTCAGCAATGGCAGCACCACCAGCTTGGCCCGGATAACCGGCCCACAAGATGCCAGCAATTCGTGGATCATTCTTTGCAAAAGTAATGTCCACAGGCCCACCAGACATCAAAACCAAAATAGTTGGTCCCTTTGATGCAGCTGCCACCTTTGAAACAAGATCTTGTTGATGTCCAGGCAAAAGCAAGCCAGTCCTATCAACAGTTTCAGCTTCAATAGATTGGTCCAAGCCTATCACTAGAATAGTTGCATCTGCATGGCGAGCTGCATCCAGGGCAGGCCCAAATTGTTTATCATCTCTACAAGCTACATTTGAACAACCCTGCTGATGAATAGTCTTAGCATATCTTCCTATTCCTTGTAAGGGGCTGGTATATCCACATGCAATACCTATTAAACATGTTTTCTTATTATTATAGAGAATAATTACAATACGAATTAAAGGATAAAGCATATAATCAATTCGAACAACTTGACTGATGCAAGTGATTGATGTGCAATTTGTGTGAGTGTTGTAAACTTGAAGTACCGCGTTCAATTCACATATTTAAAAAATCCATTTGAATTAAACTTATAATTGGGCCTGGAAGAATTTGGGCTTACCAGCATAGTTTCCAATCATGGTAACCGTGACATCGGAATTGGGCCCAATGACAGCCACAGTTCGGTGGCGTTGTGGGGAGAGAGGCAAAGTAGGACCAGTGTTTTTGAGAAGCACAATTCCTTGTCTAGCAGCTTCAAGGGCTAGCTCTTGATGAGCTGGTTTACAGACATCTTTAGGACCTAATCTTCCATAAGCTTGAGCTGATGGCTCTCCATCAAACATCCCTAATCTCATTTGCACCTTCAATGTATTCACCAAAGCATTATTCACATCTGCTTCAGTTAACAAACCTTTTTTCACTGCATCCTGCGTGTGCACTCCTAGGAAAGGCCCACAATCCAAATCCAAACCTGGAACATCATTTTTAAAAAATCGATTTTAATCCTCTTTGAAAAGCTTGTAAATCTTTTTGAATAAGAGGGTCACACATTCGCACAATAAGGATATCAGTGTTTGTTGGATCTAAAAAAAATCTAAATCTGCGTTAAAATTTGTATCGTCTCATCTTGATCCAACTATCATTGATTTGCTGAATGTGTGGGGATTGTGAAGATAGGCATCCAAATATTAAAAATATCATCCAATCCCAATTTGTCATCACATTCATCAATTAGCCCTCAACATTTAATATGATGATTGAATAACAGTTAATATGGTTTATGGAACTAGCCTGCTTTGATGGCATCAGCAGCAGCTTCTTCTGGCGTTGATGTATAATGTTGGCTATTGTAAAGCACCCCGACAGAGTCACAATCAGATACAATGTACCTAAATCAACCCCAGTAAAGCAAAAGATAACATTATTTTTACTTGATAATGAGATAAGGCAATTGTCGAACGTGGATTTGATAATTGTATACTATTGAGCTTACCCATCAAGACCCCATACTCCACGAACTGTTTTCTTTAAGAGGTTGGGATCAGCACATGTAGGGACCCCATTCACTTGATTGTAAGAACACATGACACTAGCTACTTTTCCTTCCTTCACACACATCCTAAATGGTACATCAAATGTGTCTTCTATGTCTTGCTTACTCACCTGCACATTAAGTTTTAACTGAGGTTTTACTTTTACCCATGCTCATAGATAACTACATCATAACATTAGGTGGAGTGGTGGACATTGGGCTATGCAAAATTGTCAAGTAAAAGGCATCCATATTTCTATATATTGCCTAACAATATCATCAACCTTATGAATATGTTGCAACAAAACAACTCATGTTTGAATTGTCACTCAAACAATAAGTATTTTATACTATCAATCATGTTTGCATATTCAAGGGTGCGAACCTAACTGACGTTTAAACTCCCACATGTGTGGGACACATTTGAGTAGCCTACATATAGTAATTTTGCTTACCAAACCATCTCCAACTTGATGCGAGTGTAATAATTTAGTCTCAAGAATTCATTACAATGTAGTACATATCAAGTTTCATTTATAAATTAATGAAGCTATTTTTTTTAGAAATGATTTTCCTGCAACCAATTTTTTTGGTGCTTAACTACTACCAACCTAAATCCATTAACGAATTAACAAAGATTTATGCATACCAAATCTCCAAAAGCAGGTGTCGGAGCTAGTAACTACCAACGTAAATGTAGGTGTAGATTTGAAGAATCGAACATTGTGGTACTGGTTTAGCTATGTCCAAATTAAATTCAGACTAATAAATTTTGACACACCAAGATATATTCATTAACCATTAACGCATAAGTTGTCTAATTTTCTAATTTCTCAAATAACACAAATGTTTTTGTTTATGTTTATGTTTTTGGTACAGGTGATAACTTGATTGTACCTCTAAGCAAAAGCAGGAAAGAAAAAACAATATTACCTCATGACGGTCCATTCAGCTGAGTCATAGTTATTCCTTATCCAAAAACAAACAGATAGATAAGATAAAGGATGCAAAGAGGACCCACAAATCCTACAAACCAACTTGGCCAATATGGCCTATACTATACCAAAAGTAATAAATTCGCTATTTTTTCAATTTGAGAATGAATAAATGGATTCAGAAGATTCCCATTTTTGCTATAATAACATCCAATTCCCCCTTAAAAATAAATCGTACCAGTACCTATGTGACTCTGTATCTATTGAATTACTATTATTTAGCCATCAACTGGTTAATTGCTGGTTAATATAATAAACATTTTGGTCAGGCAGGGCACTATACGATTTAACAAAGACAAATGCTATGCAATGCAACTTCTTACACTGTAATCTACTATTAAAATAATAAAATGTTTTTAATCAAATAATAGTACTATAGTACACTTTTTTGGGAAAGGGATGGTACTATAGTAGTGACTAGTGAGCAAAAACTAATTAAAATTGAACAGAACTCACCAGTGCATTAAAGTGAAAGCGATCCACACCATTCCAATTATCAACATCATAAGCTGTGAAGTGTTTGCAACAAGCAGCCACCTTCAACTTGTTACCGTCTGTTCCCTGTAGCCCTTTAACATAACTAGCAGCATATCTACCGGCTAGCACAGGGTCTTCACCGGGAGTTTCCTGTCCACGACCCCACCTAGGGTCTCTGAAAATGTTCACATTTGGACTCCAATAAGTTAACCCTGCTGCTCCTCCATTGTACATTGCCCTTGCTTCGTCCGAGACAACCTGCGCAATACATTACCAACCCTCGTTGAATTTTTTACATTTTGATGAAAAATACAAATATTTTGCTAACTTCGTATATGTTTTATTTACTTGTTGGTTAGCTCAAATTTGGAAAATTGTGACTGGCAAAGATGTGCAAGTTGCTCAAGAAAGTGGGGCAGTGAAAGGGTCCCACTAAAGTGATAGGCTAGTTGTGAATTTGAGCCAATAAGTGAGCAGAACAAAATCAAAAGAAAGTAAAAGATACGAACCCATCATCATTGGATTGGGTTCAATTCATAACACTACTACTACCTGATTAATTTCTCACAAAGCAAAGGATTAAAGCCATCCAAATGCATGTAATGGATATGTTTTTTACTTTATTTTTTTTTTTCTTCATTCTAATCCATCTTTATTAGAGTTTTTTTACCTCCTTATAGACATTTCAAAGTATCCATCATGAATATGGTGTTGAAAATGTTGGTAATACGACTCTATTGAAAAATAAAGAACATAAATTCGATTTTTGAAGTAGTTTTTTTGTTGTAACCTTGCATATATTATGTATTGTCTATACCAACTAAGTTAAGATCACGATGACGATTTTTAAAGTAGTTGATCTTAGAGTCCACCCAACCCCGTATAAAACCTTATATAAAAAAATGGATGTACGATTTAGTCGCTTTTATATGTCCTTTTATAGAAAACCATTAATTTGCAAAGATTCTCATATCCCAAGCCCATGATCACAAAAATTAGGTGACATGTATAATTAAATGAATGGCCATCTCTCACGTGCGAAATGTAAGATGATACATAAGTGTGAGTACAAGTGTGCCCAGTTCACACGCCTTGACTATTATTGCCAGCAAGCAACTACTGATGCAAAGTGTAATTTCATACTTTGAATTACACTATCACTTAGGGGTCAAATATATTAAACATTGAGAGTAGCTAATTAATCTATCCATAGCCATGTTTAGAACTTTTTGTGTATGGTTTGGTAGCTAAATATATCAATTACTCTGCCCAGACCGCAAAACAAAATTAAAGCACCATACCACTATCTTATCAACTGAACAGAATATCAGTAAAAACAAAAAGAAAAAACAGATCTTGATAAAACAAATCAAAGCAAAAGTCAAGTATGTACTACTTTATTGTAGATATATATAACAGAAAAAGACTATGACACATTTTATATTGTTAATCTTTTTTTTTTGAGAGGTTATATTGTTAATCTTATATACATTATTTTCTTTTAATATTGTCCATTAAAAATTAGATTCACTCAACATAACCACCACACTTAACACTTTGTATGTAGGAAGCTTCTAGGGTACCTTAATAAAATTCAAGAATTTTGGTACAATATTTTTTAACTATGAAAGTAAATGATCTTTTTTGAATTAACCAGCTATAAACTCTCGTGCTTTAGAAAAAATACTTTTCATATAGGGAAACATGATTTTATCATCCACATTATTCTAATTTTCTACATTTCTTAATAAAAATTGCATTAACTACAAACATATATTTTTTTATAGACTCAGAAATTGTTTTAAATGTTATTTTACTTGTAAAACTTTTTCTTTATATTTTAAATGATAGTCACTAATTTAAAGAGGAATGATACCAAAAATGTTGATAAATAAGAAGTGTACTATGTTAGTTGAACGCAAAATAAAATCTCACCCGTCCAATAGCCTCCCACAAAGAAGCATTAAAAGAAGCAGCGGTTGTGATAACTTGAGGAAAACTAGTAGCACCAGGAAACACACCACCAAATCTAGTACCTGGACCCACATTTGAAACACCATGAAGTGCCTCCGACCACCACTCATAACTTTTCATTCCAACTCTAGGAACCGCCGGAGCATTATTCACTAACAGATTAACTTTCTCTTGCATTGTTAATCTTCCAATTAGATCCTTCACTCTCTCTGGTATTGCAAGTTTCACATTGCAAAATGGCAAGTTCTTTGTTGTGCCGTCTTTTGCGTCGCACGCGAATGAATCACGTGCGTTGCAGGTGTTGTGGTGGAGAAGGAGGATGAAGAGGGTGATGAGAGGTGAGAGTGAGAATGTGGGAGACATTTTGGTGAAAGAAAGAAAAGAAAATGAAAATGTAACTGACTTGAGAAGTGGAGGAATGGAGGGAACGTTATTTATATAGTAAATTATTTTAATTATTTTTGTAAATCATAATGCTTATAAATAAAACATTACTAGTAGATAATAAATGAAACTGTAGGGAGATTATGATGACTTTATCGAACAAGCTATCTACTACCCACTTTCATCATTGGTTTTTTTTTCTTTATTATTATTGCTTTTTCTTAACTGTTTTATTATGACAATGTAGCAACTTGCTTGGCTGCAGGTGAGATTTCAATAAAGTTGGTTGAGTAAAATTTTTAAAATAGTGTACATCTTACTAAATCACAATTAATGCATACAGTTTAACAAATTAACAACCAAATAAATTTCATATTATTGGTTTGTAGAAATAATCCAATATTTTATATTCATCTCTCATTTTATTGTTGCATATATGTCTGGCAAGCACAAAAAGTACTTTGGCCAAGATAATGATTTAGTGACATAAGGTATTAAGGTTCAGTCAGATGATATCTTTAGAGGCCAAAAGTTGGACTTGCAAAAAAATAATGCCGATATTAATTAGCATATCTAAAAAAATATATTTGAAATATCAGTAAAGGACTCAAATGCAAATAACTTTTTAGGTCCAGCACATTAGATTAGATTAGATGTATCAAAAAAGAGTGTGAATGAAGTCTGTTTTAAGTTTCTCTGCTTTGTGGTTATATCTCAGATGCAAACATTCTATACCACAACTTGTGTTGTGCAACACCTCATTATTTTCAATTTTGTATATTAATAAAATAAAATGATATTTGTCTTATAACAAAGAGTGGTTGTTAAGCTAGAAACCGAGATTCAGTTGCTTCATAGTTTTCAAACTTAAGCTGTTAGTGGGGAAATTCTATAAAATAGATTGAGTATAGCACACGTTATTCAAGAAACTAATTAACTTCAGAATTAGAGAAACAAGAAACAGAAAAAAAAGGTTATCAGTCAAGTCTCAATTAGTGTAATGAATTTTGAGTAGAGAATTGATGTTCAAATCCTTAACTATCTATTTATTTATTAGTATTACATTTCCCTCAAGAAAGCAATAATTGATTTGGTTGAATTACTGGTAGTTATAGTTAATATTTGATATAAGCAAGTTAAAGACCCCTCTATCTAATTTCAGATATCTGTAGAGAAGTGCTTGTAGGTTAAGAGTAGCTTCACTTAGAAGTGAGGTTTCAATCTCAGATGTTCAAATAAAGAGTATATCTCACATCAGGTCGGTTATAACTTAGTGTTGCATTAGCAAAAAATAGAAAAAAGAAAAGTGTTACTTTACGAAAACAATAAGATAGGCATTAATTAACACAAATCAATTTTATTTTCCATTCCTTCTTCTTTTTATATGTAAAATAAAAAATAATTTGTCTAAGAAAAAATGGAAATAGAGGACTAGTATCAGTTGACCAAAACCTTATTATTGATATCATGTTTTACTACATAGAATCAGAGCAGGCATTATTTTTATTTTATTTCTAATTTTTCAATTGGGTAATAGTGGTATCAACATTATGGTCTGCACATGTTGTGATGGCCGCATACAGAAAGGGATGAAAATTGAAAATTATATCCACTTGTGTGTGAGTGTGGTCAGTTTCTGACAAAACATACCATTAATGAAAGGCTTTGTTAGTTTTTTTTGGGAAGGCGCCCATAATGTCTTGCTCTTGCAGTTTGCACAAGTTTTGTCTGCTTTCTTCACCCAGTTGGTCCATTTCTTTACAAAATTAATCTAGCAGCAACAATTATTTTATTTGATGTTTAAGTTTAATATAGAATTTGAGTCAACACAGAAGTTTAATAAATTTCTGTACAATGTCAAAAAATAATAATTGGTGAAGCCTTTTCCATATTTTGAAGGAAAAGAAAGGAAAGGAATGATTTCTCAATGCCAAGTCGATGGTACATAAAAAGACAAGTCATGCACGATACACATTTATATTCGCTATTGGATTAATAATTCTCACCATGTGATAAATGATGATGTTTAGTAATCTAATGGTGAAAAACAAACGTATGCATTGTGCAAGATTAATTAACTCGTGTAAATTAGACAACATTTCTCTGCATAAATAAAGTACTAGTAGTATTTTTGTTGGTTCAAGTGGCCCAGAATTTCATAACACTTTTATAGTAGACAATTTTCCCTTTGGTCATCTCAAAATTGCTTACTTTCCTCTAAATAATTGGTCAAGACTCAAGAGTTATAACTTATATCTCCATCATATTATACAGACAAACATAGCCGATCGATCGAGAGTTACGACCAGATCGTAAACAAATTTGAGGTGCCTAAAGAGCAATTGTTTTTATATTGGTTGCATTTGGGATGATAATACCTCGATTCATTGGATCCATTTAAAAAGTGGCCCGAATATCTGAATAGTGAATCACAACATGGAGACTAATTTGAGAACTGCTCTTTACCCAAACAGTTTTGCTCATTCCTAAATGAAAAGACCAAAATACCCTTGCGCGCAAAAGAAATAGATTAACTTGACTTAAGTCTCGCTCAGTAATTCAACACAACAACCAATTTCTTTCTTCTTTTTTTTTTTTAACAAGAACACACCAACGATTGAATTGAATGAATTGGAAATAAAGGTTTCTAGAGCATGGAAGAAAGAAACACGGTTGCTCTAGAATTGAATAGCAAAACTTTCAATTGTAAACCTTGTTCAAAAAAAAACTTTCAATTGTAAACCGATTCCAATTGAAAGTGAGAAAGAAGCCTTTTGAATTGAAATCGGAATTGGAATTCAAAGGTTTCTGTTGAATTGAAATTGGAATTCAAAGGTTTATGTTTAATTGGAATTGGAATTAGAACCTTTAGAATAAGGGTTGCTTTTGAATTGAAATTAATTGAATCAAAGGCAAAGGTTTCTGTTGAATTGGAATTCAATAGCATGTGAGAAACAAACCTTGGAATTGGAAGAGCAGAGGGTGATTCGATTAACAAAAGCATGGGTTGTTACACAACAACTGATTCAATAGCATGTGAGGAAGGAAGAAAGGCAGAAGACCCTGCCCGACGTGACTTAACTCACGCAGGGGTATTTTGGTTATTTTATTTGGAAATGAGCAAAACCGTTTGGATAAAGAGCAGCTCTCGACTAATTTTATTGAAGTGGACTTTACTCTGTAGCACAATCACTCATTAATTGCAGAATGGAATTGCAGATATCTAGAGTTGGAATATAGAATGAAAATGGCCACGAATTGGAAGCCTGCACCAACCATCATGGTTCATGGTCAGGTGTGGACCAAATACGTGCACAATCTAATAGTTCTGAGTGATCTATAAAAAGGTATATGATCATATTTTTGGATGCCAGTCTCTAGTGATTATTTTATGAGGATGTTAATTTTAGGCCAATCGTTTTGGACTCTGTATCTGATAGTTTACTTAACCGGTAAGTCTATTGTACTGACTTTTATTAATGAAATCTCATTATTTTTGACAAAATACAAATGAATCAAATTCAACATAAATAATTATCCTGTGAAAAAACATCTAAATTTTTTACCATGAACTTCACCCCAAAGGTGTAAGAATGCACATGGATTTGAAACAAAACTCCGTAACTGAAGCAATGGTAAATGATGTTTTTTAAACAATTTTTCATTTAGTTCGGCTCCATTTTACACCCTGAGAGTGTGTTTCGACACGCGAATAATGTAATTTTAGAATGTAATTCAAATTCTTTATTGTAAATAACATTGTTTAAGTGATAAATTAAAAAAAAATATTCAAAGGCATGTTTTCGGTTGATGCAATTTATTCCTACCTTAGCAATATTTTGTTTTTTTTTTTGACAAAACCTTAGCAATATTTTGTTATCACCTTCCTTGGTGGCGGTGAAATTTTTAGATCTTTTTGCTTTGTTGTGGGATAGCTACACTCCTTCAAAGGTGGTGATTTTTTCATGACAATTGCTTTTATCACGCCTACAGACAAGGTGCAACTTAGGGAGGAGAGGGGTGTTCGGCAACAGTCGGATTCCAAGTTGTGTGTGGTGCGATGGTCTCCAAGAAACGGAAGAACATTTGTTTGCTAAATGTGGTTTTTTGGGCACCCTTTTGGAATGAGGTATTCAAGTGGCTTGGCTTCAACTCGGTTTTGTCGGGGAATTTGTTTATTTTGCTCCAAACTTTTACTTCGTTGTATAGGAAAGGGGAAAGGGCTAAGGAGAATATGGTTGATTTGCCATACAATATTTTGGCTCATTTAAAAAGCCAGGAACGATAAATCTTCATAGCCAAGTTCTCCAAAGTGGACAAGGTGGTGGGCTCGATCAAGAGACTCTCTCGGGAATGGTTTTTTGGATACACGTCTACCAACTTTTGTCCTACTATGAATGATTCTTGTTCTCATTGGAATGTATTCTAAGGTAATTTGAGTCTTTTTAGGCGTTAAACTTTTATTTTGTTGGGAGGGTTGTGTAGAAAATAAAAGTTTTTTCAAGTTATGCAAATTGGTTTCTTTATGTTTCATGTTTTACACATTAGTCCCTATTATTTATATTCTTTGCAAATTAGTCCTATATTTTTCAAAGTTTACCGATTGGTTGCTATATACTTTTCAAATTTACAATATGATCCCTCAACCTGTATACAATTTCAAATTTGACCCAAATTTTTGAAACCTTCGATTTAATTAATTTTTATTTTGATATTTACGTTTTTACCCATTTTTAAAAATTGATTAATAAAAATAACCGAACTATAAACAAGCTTTATTTATATGTTATTTAATTTCTTTATCAAAACAAAAAAAAGAAGTAAAAATTAACAATTTTAATTACTCCATTCAAACAAAATATTTACCAATGAGGAAAGTTCAATTGAAAAATACATGGTTTTCAAGTATGTAACCTAAATACAATACCATCAAAACATAAAATAGATCACTTAAATTAAATTTTAATGTAATTATATTGATTTTGTGTCGACCTCCAATTCATAAATTTTGCAAGCATAAAATTTTCGCTTCACGTTAAAATTTTAGTTGAAATAATTCAAATCTCAAGTTATCCTACTTTTTTTAATGTTGTCTTTTGGTTTATGGCCCGACCTAGAAACTACATAGACCATCACCAGGTGATGGGATATATGCTCCACAAACCACAATATTCCTTTTGCAACTGCAAAATGCCAAATCCCTAGAAACTAATGTTTCCTTGAGGTTTCAGCATATGCTGGATATCCAATACGTTTTCCTCGTGGTAAATGATTACACTATATGTTCTGTAAAATTAAAAATCAACAATAAAAAGAAAACCATCTTTATGAATCTATATAACTCTTCAACGGTCCTTTATTTGATTGAAAAAATAAAAAATAAAATATCGGTTTTTTCAACAAGTTTTAACCATTGATTATAGACACATCTGATAGGTTCTCATCGGGTTTTAAACTAATAGTATGTTTTATTGGTTAAAATTGTAGCACAAGTGATATTAATCAGGTGGACCAAGGGTAACTCATGATAAGAATGATTTTTTGGATGTTAGATTCATAGAAAAGGAAGTTTATACTGTTGTATCCCAAATGAAGAGCCCTGCAGTACCTGGGTCGGATGGTCTCCCTCCCATTTTTTTTTAATAATAATGAGGGCCGGAGCCTTCTCCCTACCATTTTCGGATTAAGATTCAGATTCCCTTCATCTAAGAGACGGTTGAGATCTCCTACTGAACGATATCACTGTCGAGAATCTTTTCTATCATTTTCAATCACCGGTTTTTGACATAATAGTGATGTCATAAATTGTGTCTTTAATATTGATAATGCTAATGAGGATCTTAGTAGTCTTAATAATACTTATATTCTGTCTTATTCCAAGAATTAAGAACCCAAAATTTCCCTTTGATTATAGAGTTAGGAACCTCTCTATTTTGTTTGTCCATTTATTTTCTCCATTAGTAAGGATTTTAAAATGTTTTGGGGTGTACAAAAAAGATTTAGATATACTTAATGTTACACTTTTGTATTGGTATTTCCAAAACTATAGTAATGGAGGAAATGAAAATAATAGAAAATGGAAAGGATCCTAACCCTAGATTTTAGGTCTATATATATCATTATCTGATGTGATTCTCAAAATCATGACTAAAACTATAGCCAACAGAATTAAAACTCGGCTTCCTATGATTGACAATTTCAAAGTGCTTTTATTCCTAGAAGGCTAAGCTTATCATTGATAATGTTCTGATTGATTTTTAATCTTTCCATGCTTTCAAAAATACTCTTTCTGGTCCTTATTATAAGCAACAAAACCAAAAAACATCAAAACCAATGCATTCATTGATTAATGTAACTTTTTGAATATTTTTACAAATCTATCCTCATAAAAAATTGTGAAACATTAAATACAACCACTAATATTTAAAAGAGAAACATTAAATAGGGATAGAAAAGTCATTTAAGCAATAACTACACCTTAAAAATTGTGACATATTCTTATAAATAAGACCAATTTTTTTTTTTGAAATTTTCTTAATATTAAGGACCGGTGGGAGTATTAGAAAAGGAAAGAAAGGATATGTTGGTTTTAACCTTCACATAGCACAATCTTGTGATAGAGTTGAATGAAAATCTCTTCATGAAAACTCTTTTATTCCTAGAAGGCTAAGTTTATCATTGGTAATGTTCAGATTGATTTTTAATCTTTCCATGCTTTCAAAAATATTAGAAAAGGAAAGAAAGGCTATGTTGGTTTTAAGCTTCGCATATATAGCACAATCTTGTGATAGAGTTGAATGAAAATTTCTTCATGAAAACTCTTCTTACTATATGATTCCTTAATAATCTGATTTTACTATTAAGAAGTGTGTTAACAATGGACTTTTTCTATTCTTATCATTGACAAACCTATTAAATCTTTTAAATATTGAAGACGATCAAGACAAGAAGATCCCCTATCTCCTTGTTTGTTCCTCCTATGTGATGAGGTTTTTTCCGGATTTAGGTGTGTTTGGAAACGTGTTTGGAAACCCAATACCGCGTCCCAATGCATTTTCACTATGAAAATTCTGAAGCTAGTATACCAAGATTCTGCGTTGCCGTGATTCTCAACGTGATTTTGTCCAAATTGACGCCAATCCAAACATACTATTATTTCTAGATGTCAGGATCAAAATAAAATTCATAATAATGCCCTTTCTATCACTTATCTTGATAGCATTATGTTTTGCAGGACGGACAAAGAGGAAGCAAAGGAACGTAAATAATATGTTTAATATGTATCAGGAAGCTTTTGATCATAAAATCGACTTTAATAAATCTGAGATAAAGTTTTAATAAGCATGTAAATGATGAGGATAAAAGAAGATTTCAACATTGGATGTCCATCAATATCACTGTTAAAATTGCAAAGTACCTTGGATTACCCACTTATGAGGGGAAACCTAAACAATAAGTGTTGAATTTCTTTATTGACTGTGTGTGATAAGAGTTCTTTTGAAGAGAAAAGTATTGATAAAACTTGTAGCACAAGTCATTTGTACTTATGTAATGAGTTGTTTTCTTCTTCTTAAAGGAATATGAGTGCATCTTGAGAATCTTATTAGAAATATTTGTGGAGAAATAAAGACTTTTTTTAATAGACCAAAATAAAATTATGGGTGCATTTATTTTAGATTTTTTAGCTATTTTTTTTTATATAAAAAACCACTTTTGTCATTAATAAGTGTTTGTTTAGAATTACAAAAAAAAAAATCATTTTTGATTCTAAAATATGAAAAGTTATTGGGATTAAGTTTTCCTAAAATCAATTTTTTTTATAAAAAGTAAAAATGTAAGACAAGAACATTTATGGATAATAAACAAACAGAAATAACTTCTAATTTTTTACAAATCTATTTTTTTTAGTTGAAACAAACTATTAAAAAGAAGAATCAAAGTACAAAAAATACTAAGATTGAGAAGATAAAGAAACAAAAGGCGACAAAACATAACGACGCATTTTGCTATACCAATTTTTTATAAGGAGTATTTTGCTGCACGGTTGCATTGTGTGAGGAAGAGGATCTTGAGTTTGAAGTCAGAAGTAAAGCTGTTAAAGTGAAGTTATGTAATGAAGCATGTTCCCTTGTTTGATGTCATTGAACTTAACAATTAATAAAGCTAAGGAGGATTAGAACATTCCTTATGTTCCTTTACCTTTCTCGAGACAAAATATATAATAAAAGAGAAGTAGAAATAGTGTTGTTACAAGTCATTAAATTAAGCTTGGCTCATTAGAGATATACAGAGAAGAAAGTTACAAAACAGAAGATAAAATAAAAGAGAAGTGACAATATAACATGACTAACAATTAAAACATACTTAAACCAACATTTTCCCCTAATTTGACCATATTATTGATCAAATCTTTGCACCAATAAAACTTGTAAGGAATAACCAACCAGATATCTTTCTCTTAACCTTCTTTTCCTTAATAGTATCCAAGCTAGGCTTCCACCCTTTCCCTGATAATTGCCTACTCAAATTCAAATACTCTGCTCTTTCCTCCATCATTTCTGGCAAAAACTCACAAAAATTAAACCTCTCTTCTTCATTTATCTGCAAACATGTTTCAACCTCTCCAATTTCAACTTTCTTTTTCTTCAAAAACCTTACAAGCCAAGGAACAAAGCCTTGAGAGCTCATGAGATAATTATTGGTATTAAGAGATGAATTAACGATCGAAAGAATTCTACGACAATCTTCTGCGCTTAATCCGACAGGCTTCCCTGGTTTCATTGGAACCATGACATATTTTTTGTTCATCTCTAGGTTCTTGTCAGCTGGTAAAGGTGTTGGTTTTTTCTGGTTCATTGCTGAATGAAATTCAACAACAACATGTTTTGGGTGATCTAACATAAGCTCTGCTACTGTTATTGGTTGATCAAATTCTTGAACTGAGCCATCATAGTAAATGATTTTGGTTTTGGCATGAAATGAGATATGGTTTCCCATAAGAGGATATTGTTATGAGTCAATACAAGGTGTTGATGTGAAAGTTGTGAAACGAGAGGTGTGTAAAACAAGGTAATGTATGCAATGAGAAGTGATGTTTGTTAAACCGCTCCATCTTGTGAAGAATATAATGGTGGACTTGGTAGTTTTGATTTGGCTCGGTTGTTGGCTATGACATGAGTTACAACTACAACAAGTACACTACTAAACCAATTTTTGACTTTGGAGATGTATCCTTAGTAATTTATTTAAGGCCTACTAGTTATTTTTTTAAAGAGCGATGTACAACATCAAGAAAGATTTTATCAAGAAAAATTCAAGAATGACATGGCAGAATAATCAATCACCCTTAGATTTTATCAAGAAACTGTCCTGAAATTAATGTTAGCCAATAAAATCTCTTCCTTGCCAGAAATCATGGGGTGGTGGGTGTTATGTATTTTTTTTTTATGAAAGGTTAATAAATGAGACTGAAATCTAAGGATGATTATTGTGTCATGTCATTCTTGAATCTTTCTTGATAAAATCATTCTTGATATCTAGCATTTTCCTTTTTTAAATTCTCGAATTGAATTTTATATGATAAATGTTTTTTGAGATATATTATGTAACCGAGCTCCTTGAACGATTCTACAAATATTTTATAGTCGTCGTTGTCTCTTTCTCATCGGTATATATTTTATGCTTAGTTTTTTTTAACATTTATATCCTTCAAATTCTGAGATATCACCAAGTCCCGAGCAACATTGAAATTTATATATCTTCGGCAAACCTAACTTAGTCATAATTAAATTTAGCTTGACTTTGACTTGTACTAATATAGGCCAACTGGCCAAAGACCCTTTCTCGTATGTAATTGATGTACATGCTATGATCTCATTTATATTTAACTTCGGGTTGAAGTAGGATTGCCTTAAGTTAGGCTAGTCCCTATTAGAGTATTTTTATTTTTATTTTTATTTTTATTTTTATTTTGCCATGTCTAATAACCTAATAGGAATTCATGGAACCGTTCAACTACCACTTCATTAACTAATTCAATTGGATTATCATGTGATATATAATTCCATTGGTAAAATCATATTGAGCTCTCCAACTTTTCTTCTTTCGTGTATTTCTCTCCCTCTATTTATTTATTACTCATGAAAGACAAGGTCCAGCTTAGTTTAAAAAAAAAGAGCTTGCTTGTAGTTGCATTAATTTTAACATGACCTTCTTTTGGGTGATAGTCATCAAAAGGGAAACAAACTGAGACACCCATGACCCAACACTGCACCGTTTTATTAATCTCATATGAACCTTGGAATCAATTAGGAAGAATTAATTTGTTCACCTTAACTTCATGAAAGGTACTGTAGTGTAGACGATTTGCATGGCAAACCTCATTGAAATTTAATTTTTCTTGTGAGATTTTGCGGGTTATAGTGGATAATAGTTGTAAGATGTAAAAGATCACATAGACCTATATTGATATTCATCTGCCATTACTCCAAGAATAAAGAAGTAAAAACCTACTACAATTGGTCATTGTTAAGATTATTAAAATTATAATTTATAATTTTACCTCCATTTACAATCTTACTAATAACAGTTTTTTTTTTCTTTATCAAATCTTACTAACATTTGAAGCAACTGAAGAATGATGACAATCATTGCAAATTATTATGGTCATAAGGACATGTCCCATGCCTCCACTCAAAGAAAAAGTAAAAAGATTTTTAAACACCCAAACCATTAATCTAGACCATGAGAGAGACAAAGAGGAGGATGTAAGAGTTTTTTTTTTTGGATACATATTGGTTCCAAATGATGTGATAAGAAAAGAAAGATAATTAAATAATAAGGCGTTGAATGAATGGTTGGAAATATGGGTTGTCTATATATAAGTACTAAAAAAAAGACATGTCATATGCCGCGTCCCATATTTTTAGTCATTATGTTATTTGTACAACTAAAATTTGATAATCAATGCAACAATCTATAACATTGTGAGGCGTACGGAAATTGAAGCCGGGTGAAATATATTTAAAAATAACAAATAAATTGTTGGTTGTAAAAATTGATTGTTTATAAATCATTCCTCTTTTAGAATTATACCATAATGTCTCCATTGAGAATTCAATCCGGGAAATAGGGTTAAAGAGCCAAAGGATTTGTATAAATACTAATGGTGCGTTTGTTACAACACACACAACCCCATGCACTAAATTACTTAAGATAACACAAAGAATAATGTTTTTTTTAAGGAAACTTCTATGATACACTCGTAAATTGTGGTGTATTGGTGCTCTTACTTTTTAAATCTATAAATTAACGATCAATTTTATGAAATAAATAGTTATTTGTCAGTATTTATATTTTAAAAAATATCATTTCATAAGAAAAACACATCATTCATTGTTTATAAGAATCATAGTAAATTTTTAACATATTATCATATAATTTAATCAAAGTTCTCTATTACGAGCGATAAAAATTCAATTTTATTTCGTTGACGTTTTTGGTGAATAAGATTTAATCATTATAATTATAAATGATAAAAAATAAAAAAATTCTTCAAAAAAACAACTCATTTAACTATAAATTTTAAGGTTTGGTGTACCGGTACACTCAAATATCTTGGATGTACGGTAGAATTTTCCTTTTTTTTAATCAAAAGAATAATAATTTCATTGAAACACAAATACATGAGAACTTTTTAATGGCATAGTCTAATTAGAGATAAATCATATATCTTACTAGTTTATGGACCCGTGCCAAGCACGGGCTAGAATTTCGTCACACTTAAGGGAGATAATATTGTGATTTACAAAGTGTCAATTAAACCCAACATTGAATAAAAGAGTGGAGGTCGAACCAAAATTAATTGAAAAAATTCATATACTTAAGACTTAAAATTTTGGAAGATGATATATCATCTCACTTGTGTGGTTGGTCTTTCTTCAATGTGTCGATCCACAACCGTGTTAACTCCCCTCAAAGGTCCAACACTGGTATCATATCCCAGTTCAACATTGTAGGGGGAGAAGGAGTGGTTATTGATGGTGCATCACGCACATGAAGAGTCCCACACCTAATGGAGAGATGTTAATATGTCAACTGTAAGTTAAAATTTCAAATTGGATGCAAGAGTATATGTATGCTCATAAAGATATTAGCGAAATGACTCATGTACCTAATGTTTTAAGATTTTAGATGATGATGTGATGTCAATCTCATTTGTGTGGTTACTCTTGGCCTAATATGATGTTTCAATTCAATGTACTCCCCCACATAAGTCCCAACATTATGATGAATTATATGGTTAGTTTTTAAGTATCATTAGTTTAATTTTTTATCTTAAATTTTAGATATCATTCACTTTCATGCAATTTTATTTTATTCAACCTCTATTATTTCAAATTCCGTCATTATTGATCTTTGGTTGGATTTCACAATGAAAAAAATATTAGAGAGATGTTAATATGTCAACTGTGAGTTAAAATTTCAAATTGGATGCAAGAGTATTTTAAATTGGATGCAAGAGTATATGTATGCTCATAAAGATATTAGCGAAATGACTCATGTACCTAATGTTTTAAGACTTTAGATGATGATGTGATGTCAATCTCATTTGTGTGGTTACTCTTAGCCTAATATGATGTTTCAATTCAATGTACTCCCCCACATAAGTCCCAACATTATGATGATTTATTTGGTTAGTTTTTAAGTATCATTAGTTTAATTTTTTATCTTAAATTTTAGATTTTCGATATCATTCGTTTTCATGCAATTTTATTTTATTCAACCTCTATTATTTCAAATTCCGTCACTATTGATCTTTGGTTGGATTTCACAATGAAAAAATATTAGAGAGATGTTAATATGTCAACTGTGAGTTAAAATTTCAAATTGGATGCAAGAGTATTTTAAATTGGATGCAAGAGTATATGTATGCTCATAAAGATATTAGCGAAATGACTATGTACCTAATGTTTTAAGACTTTAGATGATGATGTGATGTCAATCTCATTTGTGTAGTTACTCTTAACCTAATATAATGTTACAATCCAATGTATTCCCCCACATAAGTCCCAACATTATGATGATTTATTTGGTTAGTTTTTAGGTATCATTAGTTTAATTTTTTATCTTAAATTTTAGATTTTCGATATCATTCGCTTTCATGCAATTTTATTTTATTCAACCTCTATTATTTCAAATTTTGTCACTATTGATCTTTGGTTGGATTTCAGAATGAAAAAATATAGATGTGTTATGCTTAGTTGACAAAATACATGTTTATTATCCTTAAAAAAAAAATACATGTTTATTAAACATTTTAAATGGATGTAGCATTTTCTAAATGAGTATAATATTTTGGTAGCATAATTTCTCAATAATCTCCAACTCCTTCAACAAATTCATAAAATTAATAGCAAGTCACTATTCCATATACTCACACAGGTAAAATACACACTCCTTAGACTCTTCCCTTATCATTGGTCTCATGTTCAAATTCATTTTTCATCTTCTTTCTTTTGGTCTTTGGTATTTTGGTCTTCACTTTTGGTCTTTGGTAAGATCTAACAATGAAAAAATGCAGATGTGTTATGTTGAGTTGACAAAATACATGCTTAATACAGATTTTAAAAATGTGGCATAAGTGAAATTTTACTTGGTTAGATTTATGTCACCCCAATCTTTTATTTTTCTTTGTCCATGAGTGAAATTGCACACTTATTTAAAAATGGGTAATGATGCTTCCACCTAAAAAATATCAGTGAAAACATCACGACTTCCTCGTAGCTTTTTGTTGTGTGAATGTAGCATCACATCATCCTTTTATTCCACCATCCATGTTTTGTGTTAGATAAGATCCAACAATGGCAGTGAATTTAGGATAAATTCGTGAAATCATGTTTCGCTTGAAATAGCATTGCCCTTTAAAAATATACTAACATTAAATAGTAACTTTTTTTGGGTTTCCCATAAATTCACTACGCAGGAAGAAATCATATTCAATGTGTGTTTGAAAGCACGTACTGCTTTAGATAATTATAACTTGATAAATGAAACACAAATGTAAATGTTAAAAATAAGAGAGATATAATAAATTTGTGTTTGCCAAAATTTGCAAAATAAAATAGTCCATCACAGTTTAATCATAAGCACTCGCATATGCTTGTAGTCACATCAAGTGCACCAAACACTATTGGAGTCAATATATATGTCGTGTCTTGACGATGTATATATAAAACATTGTTTGACTTAAGTTTTGCAACCTTAACATCTCACTCCAAACCTCTCGCTCACCTGGAGCCCAAACAAAAAAAAATAAAAAATTTATGTAATACTTAAATTATGGAAAATGGTAAGGAGAAATACTAAGCAAAATCGTTAATATACTTTCGTTTAATTGTTTGGAAAGACTACCCTTTTTCTATCATTTTGGTTTTATTTATTATTTTGTGTCGTCTGCCTATAACCTTTACCCCCATCACTACACGCAAACTTTGACTAACATATGAAAAAAACAGTGAACCGTACATTTTTTTTTGTGAAATTAAACTTGATCAGATGAGAATTGGTTAATCATATGAAAAAGAAACTCTTTCAACATCTTACTTGGTGTCTTTTGAGGCAAATTCCAAATTTTAAAAGATCCTTAATTGTAAAAAAGAATCTTGAAGAAGTCAAATTTACATGAAAGGCTTATCATTGTTGAAGGTATTATCATCTAAGAATATGAACTAGACACACAAATTAACATATTATCTGGTAAATACAGCTTCTTTCAGACCAACTAACACCAAATAAAAAGGAAATGCTAAAAAACAATTGACTCTTAACCATATCCCTTAAGCTACTAATTTCAATTTAAAAATATTCACATAAACAAAATGTTAAAAATAAAATATTTAGAAATCATCATACACACGAAAGTTAATAGTAAACTGAGATAAAAAAGTTCAACGAATCATAAAATGAAGAAAACAAAATTGGTTGGAAGTGTCGTTTGACTTAATACATATTAATGTTTTTCAATGATATCCATAAGAGCAATTTTGTGTGAACACAAAATTTGGGCACTTCATTTTATCACACACGTAAAAAGAAGAAAAACAATAGAAAAACAATAATTAAACAATCATTAGTTTTTAAATGATTATATGATATGCATTTTTTCGTGCGATGAAACAAAATATCTAAATCCTTGTGACCATCCAATAACTATTTCAACAGTGATATATTATAGGCTTAAGTGTACTTTTGACTTTGCATCTTTTTAAATGTTGCGATTTTGGTCCCCTAATAGAAAAAATGACAAATTTAGTCCTTTTTGTTTTATCCCCTTTGCAATATTAGTCGTTTTGTCTAATTTTGACTTATTCAACGCTGACATTAGTATATACAGTGAAGACATCACTAAACTTAAAGACAAAATAGGTACCCAAATTCAATGCAAAATTAGTGTTAGACATTTTTATTTGCATTCAATACGTTCAATGTGAAAAAGGAAGAAAAAAATTGCATTGACTTAGACTACTTGTATAAAACATATTATTACTAAAAAAAGAAATACATCACTAAAGCAATGGAGATATGAACAAATTAAAGCAATTAAAAATAACAAGGGTTAATTAAGTAAATGGCCCCTATAAATATTCAGAATTTTGTTTTTAGTCCCTACAAAATAAAATCACACTTTTTAGTCCCTGTGACATTTTCCTTTAGTATTTTAGGGACCAAAAATGCTGACGTAAATTTTCACAGGGACTAAAAATGTTGATAGAAAATTTTACAGGGACTAAAAATGCTGACGAAATTTTTTACAGGGATTAAAAAGTGCAATTTTATTTTGTAGAGAATAAAAATGAAATTCTTAATATTTATAGGGACTATTTACATAATTAACCCAAATAACAATTGAAAGCATTTAATGATAGAAATCAAGATTATTATTTTTTTGATAAGCAAGGAGAGTGGACAGACATCGGGAGGCAACACCGACATCCCAACTATGTTGGCACCCCGAGAAACCTCCATCATCTGCCGTCAAACTCTAAAATATTATTAAAAAGGGGGAAAATAAATACAAAGGAGGGGGGACTAGGCAAAAATCCTCCAAAGAGAAAACAGAAAACAAGAGTAAAGAAAACAACATAAAAAACACCCTACAACAGATTATGGAAATCTGAAGTTGGGTAAACCACAACTATCCCTAAAGAAAACAACCTTATTAGGGAGAGAAGACAACCAAGCCGTTCCTCTAACATTCCAATAGAGAAAATTCGTTGAGCAGTCGTATGATTGTCACCCCGAGCACAGGTTTTAGGAGGTTGCTTTGCCAAGACTTGTTGCAATTTAATTTTTTGTTTCTGCTTCCTTGTAAGGACCGGCGTGAAGTCTTCAGTAGCTGACCTTGCATCATATTCACGAACTCTGTCCCATAGAAATCAAGATTATGCGTCACATGTACTTTTAACTCTCGCAAGTCAAATGTTTATTACAAAGATATAAATAATATATAGATTTTAAATACTAAACAAAATCTTATGTTTATTACAAAGATATAAATAATATATAGATTTTAAATACTAAACAAAATCTTAAATTACGGTTAGAAAAAAGGAGGAATCACATTTGGTTTCTAAAAAATGGAACTACCACTAGTGGGACAACTCTACAATGGTTTGAAAATAACATTGGCCTTCTGAACAATTTTTTTCTCTCTTTCTCTACAAATAGCAAATGATCCAGTTCATCAAAGCCTCTTAAACAATTTTTTTTCTTCTCTTTCTTTACAAATAGCAAATGATCAAGTTTATTTAATTTTTAATTTTTTTTAAAAATAAATAGACAAATATAAAAATATGATATGCCATTGAAATATTAAAAGAGGTACATACTTAATCAAAAGTTCAGGGATACCGAGTGTTCACCTTCAATTGGTAGCATATTTTCTAAACTAAACCCAAAACAAAATAACATATAAAAAATCATTAGAGTATTCTAAAAAAAAGAAAATCATTAGAGTTAATTGGTAGCATATTTCCTTCTTTTTCTAGGTGTTGTTCGTCTGGAAACAACAATAAAGAAAATGCGAACAAATACAATTTTAATAGTGAGTTTAATTAAAAAAAATCCATAAGCAGCCCAATTTTCTACGCTTTTAGGAGACTACATTGTACTATTTGATGTTATACTAAACCAACATTATATTGTAGATGAAGAAGATCATTAGAAATCAATGGAGGAAAAAAATTGTGTGGAAGCAATTCAAAGACAAAAGATCATGCACCTTCAATTATTTCATATCATTCACAAGTTTTTATGCATTCAAAATAATCATGATTTTTTTTCTTCTAAAAAATATATCAGCATTTTTCATAGCTAAGATAAAGTTGAATTGATTGCAACATAAGTAATATCCATTTTTCATAACCACTGCCAAGTTGATTCGATCAACATGTTTATATGCATTTGCTAAATTCAAAATTACGAAATTTTTAGTGCACATATCAAGTCATTTAGGAATAAATTAATATTGCTTCAAAAAAAGGAATAAATTAATACAATTAAGGAAAAAAACTAAGTCAAAGCTGACAACAATAAGAAAATTAAAGCATGGAATACTATTATCAAACTCAATATATTTTTCTTTCCACTTATTATTTATTCACTTTTACTTATTCCAAACACCTAAAAATCATCTCAATTTCCATTCACTTTCTACCAATATTCATTTCTTTAACATTATTTCTTCTTACTTTCTTCTCTTATCCAAACAAAACATAAAATAACATATTTTGTACAAAAAATATTTCATACAAATACAAATCAACTATATTTGAAGGTTGAATAATCAACCACATTTGTGAAAATTAAACCATCCATACATAAAGAATAGAGTAATTAATGAGAAGTTTTCTGACGATAAGAGTAATGATAAATTGACAACTAAAAGGTTTTTCAACACCAAATATTTATCGAGGATCGTGTATTATTCTCTCTCTCTCGCACACACACACAAACATTTAGTCTCTCATATGTAAAGAATCAAAATCTTTAGAGAGACGTGAGACACACCTTTATTTTTCTTAATTTACATGTATTGTTAGTGTCAAGATCTATCTCTCATTCACGTAGTTTTTTCATAAATGAGTGCAACAACATAGTCTCTCCATCTGTCATCATAAGATCAAATAAAATTAAATAACTAAAGAATGAAGAAGAAAGAAATATAAAATAATAATCACATGAAAAAGTTTGAATAAACAAAAGAGGGGTCAACAAAAGAGGGATTTGAGAATTCAAGTAGAATTTTAAATTATAGAATGAACTTTGAATTTTGAAATGATGTGAAAATGTTGATAGTTAGAAACAATATTTATAGGAAGGAAAAAAAGTCAATCAAATAACATCAATTACCCCATTCCTCTCAAAAAAGAAAATCATCAATTACCCCCTTAATTTTGTGATATGATCAATGCATGAATATTTGATAGGATAAATGCATAGTTGACAATTGATATGATAATGTCTAATCTTTGAATATTGATACATTAATGCATTCCTTTCTCGGTAACCAAAAAAAAATGGAATGAATGTAATATAAACAAAACGTAATTAAGACAACTTTCTTGATCAAATGTAAAATGCAGTGCAACATTTTTGTTAGAGGTGTAATAAACGTTAGAAAGAAAATAGGGATGCCACATGTACTATTGCCTATAAATGCGCGGAGATGTATTGAATTGGGATTTTAAAGGACTTTTTAGTTATAAAAGAATCTCTAGGTATTCAATCAAGATTTTAAAAGATTAGAAATAATTCTGGTGATATTCAATTAGAATTTTCAAGATTTTTTAAAGAATCCAACAAAATCTGGTGGTATTCAATCAAGATTTTTCACAACTTAAAAATTGTCTCTTGGTATTAAAAAATGTATAGATTTCAATGAATTACTTGGTATGATGGATTTTGTGACTTTTTAGTTGAAAATTTTAAAACTAACAATCTCATACAAAGACCGTAGATTTTTTGAGATTCTTTTTACTCCAAATATATGTTACTATTGACATCCTCTTTCACTTTTTTCTTTTCTTTTTTGGACACAACTCTTTCACTGTTTTTTTTTCTTTCGTCATTATGTCATGTTTTTTTTTTTATCTTTTTTTTCAGATTTTTGTGGTTCACTCCGGT
>Ga0228711_1000207_pt1 | contig 60345 bp, 38 predicted proteins | sample MedpolnodulmetaG_2_FD_177996 | JGI IMG/M metagenome (GOLD analysis project Ga0228711, IMG submission 177996) | Root nodule microbial communities from Medicago polymorpha collected in Santa Monica, California, United States - brown nodules | ecosystem: Host-associated > Plants > Roots > Nodule... | reverse complement strand
TTTTTTGAAGAGGTACAATATTATTACGTTAATATTATATTTAATAATGATGTTTCAAACGATAAACAGTATATAGTGATATTACAACCTTTTTTTTGACAAAATAGTGATATTACAACCTATTATTTAAAATTATACTAATATATACAACCTATTATTATGTTAATACATTATTATTAAATAATGATAGTTAATAATATTATACTAATATATTTCAAAATTTGACATGAACAAGAGGATGATGCAGTGTACTTTCAATTTTCGAATTTTTCTTCAAAGAACCAAAAGTCAAAGCAGTTTAATGGCTTTAATGACATGGTAATTGCGCATTTACAAGAGTTGATTGGCATTCATTAATAATGAGAACAAACATAATATCTATTAAACCGGGTTGATTCCAAAACCGGCCGAATCACCGGTTCTGTCCGGTTTTAAGCGGTTTTCACCGGTCCAAATGCATGGCCGATCCAAAATGAAGTTCAAACCGGTGCACCTTCCGGTTCCCGGTCGGACCGGACGGTCCGAGCCGGTTTTTGAAACTATATATATTTGAGTTGTGAACATATCTAAAAATATATAAATTATCCATTTAAATATGGATATTTATGAATAAAATATAATTATTTCCATGTGAAATAAAAATAATATAATAAAAATTCAACCAAAAATAATAATAAAATAAAATAAACATTATTATATAGTAATTAATAACTTATATATTTGCTTAAAAAATTGTTATATATGTATTAATTAATTACCTATTATAAATTAAATAAAAATAAGAACGAATTAGCATAAGAAAAGAGTGGAACACCCTCTAAAAATAAAAGAAACAGGAAAATAGTTGAACTTGCAATGCAATTTTGCGTCTGTCTCTTCATCCATATTCTTACCACCCATGCTCACCAATTACTACCCTCTATCTATTAGTATTGTATCTTTCACCATCACAAGGAACGAATTCGCCACTCTAACAACTTCATATCTCACTCTTATTTCACACAGAATGAATCAGATGCATTGCCAGTGATACATCCCTTTTCACACTAAAACCTCATCACATTAAAATGAATCTGATGATGTTCATTCTTCGGCATTTAATATTAATAAGGTTCATCTGGAAGAATGATTCCTCAAGATATGTACGTCAAAACGAAGCAAACATTAAATTACAGTCAATCACCATGCAACCTCGACTTCATGCCCTATCACAACATCATAATGATAAACACTCAAAGGTGTCAACAGAGTAGCCTTTTTGTATGCACACCACAACTTCCTAGCTTATATCTGCTTCTCTTCACTGCAAAACATAACTTTTGTTAAGGTCAAAGTAAAAGCCAAAACCAACTGTTAAGTCGGTACATATAGTGTTAGAACACCAAAAGAAAACGGAAATGAAAATACAAAACTAGATTTGGTCATGGAGTTCGGTCAATTATGCCTACCTATGCATTTTCACCTCCAACAGCTCCTGAAGATTCCACCTTTTGCTCCTCATCTGTTGAAAATCGAGGTAAGTGATATTAATCGCTTGAAAATTATAAAGAAAATAGCCAAGTTTTGAAATAACAGCAAAATATGAGTAAAGTTGACAGGAAACCAGGACGAAAATGTCAACACTGCTAAACAGATCGCTTAATTGTTGGCTAAAACGAGTAAAATATAGAATGCCCCTCGCTTGTTCACGGATTTTGATGCTTCTTAGTGAGCTTAGAATAAGAAAGTACATCAGAAACTGAGGCATTTGATTTTGAACACGTTAAGGATACAATGAATGACACACCATTACCAGTTACATTACATAAACAAATTGCATGATTATCAGCTTCCTACAGCAACTCAAATTAAAATAAAGCTAGAAGGAATAAATATTCTGGAGTTTTGACCAAACATCGGAACAAATCAAGATCTAATTCCCTAAAGTTGTTACCATCTCTACTTTTGGACACTGCTATGAGACATGATAGAGAAAGAATCTTTATCAGGTCAGGAAGACAATGTATTGTGTTACCAATAACACAGTCATGGAGGGGACACCTGAACCATCATGTAATCAACATAAACATCTTTCTAAATATACCAAAAGGAAAATCACAACAACCATACCAACCAAACCATAAATCATGATAATGTTGAGTATATCTTAAATGGACATTCTATCTAGGGGTGGAAATAGGCTAAACCGAGTCAGGCTTTGCATAAATAGGTCTGATCTATTCAAACAATTCAAGGTATAAATATTCTGGCCTGTTCGAAAAATTCAAAGCACAAACCCGACTTGTCATAGACTTATAGTGAGGCCCGACTATAGCATTTTTGAAAGTCTGTTAGACTACTTAAATACCTATTTCATGCTTACGTTTTTCGATAACTAATTTGATCTATCTTTAAATAGACTAACGAACTAATATGTCAATGATATAAACTTCTATTTTGAGATTTAGCATGACCTTCTAGAAAATCTGACTTTATATTTAAATTCAATTTTATAATACTATCTTTAAATATTTGAAAAACTGATGGAGGCTAGTATGCGTAAAATTGCTGAAAAGCTTGACAGATTTATAATCTAACACAAAGTACAAAATCTAATATAACAATAATGATAATGAAAAATATTATTTATATTTACTTAAGTAGGCCGGTCTGAGGCCCAATGGGATTTTTGGTAGCCAGATGTCTAGTCTTTTAGCTGAATAGGCATCTAAAAAAGTGTCTATTTCAAAAAAAGATGTTCTAGCTTGGGGTAGGGCCATTGGCCCCCGTCCGTGGGTTTGACCTACTTTCATCCTTAATTCTATCAAATAAAAATAAATGATTTGGATTTACTTCATTCACATTTCAGATCGAGTCCAGCTAACATACTACAAGAAAAGAATACTAATTTCAATTAATGATTACCTCCATCTTCAGGGATGTCAGAAGTCCACAATGTGAGGTTGTCCCTTAGAAGCTGCATAATCAATGTGCTGTCTTTGTAAGACTCCTCACTCAGAGTATCCAACTCAGAGATTGCTTCATCAAATGCCTGCTTAGCAAGGTAACATGCCCTGAAATATGAGGAGTGCCATGCTAAAAATATCACTGAAGTTTCATGAGAGTTCAAATTTCATAATAACAATAATATGCATACCTTTCAGGAGAGTTCAAAATTTCATAATAAAAGACAGAGAAGTTCAAAGCCAAACCCAATCGAATGGGATGCGTGGGAGGTAACTCGGCTTCTGCTGCAGTGGAAGCGGTCTGCAATATTTATGAATTATCAGATTAACAGGAATTGGCGGAAAACTACTTCTGACTACTCAAACTCAACAACCAACTTCACATTGGTTGATGCCTTCATTCAAATGAATGTTACAATGTGTAACAGAAAATCTTATCAGAGATCATAGGTAGTTATAGGATAAATATAAAGGTATAATGAATGTCATATTTGAAGAATACGCACTACCCCCTCTTGTTTTCCCACTCCTTCTTTTCTTCTCCACATGAAACACATTAAAGTGAGTGTTTACTCCAACATTATCATTTATTTGCCATGACATAAACTACAAATCATCACTCTACCTTCTCCTAAGTCCTAACTAACAAGTCCTCAAAGCTCGTATCACCTATGACAAGTACCGGCTCACAAATCCATCGATACAAATACACCTGATTTTGCGGTGACAAAAACTGATTTTGGATAAAAGGAGTGATCAATAAATTTGAGTTAAAAAATTTCGCTTGGAGTTAAAAGCTACAAATAATAGCTTCAAGTTAGAATCAATTCAAGAGACAAATTCAATTCTAAACAATATCACATAAACATGTTGAAATCAATTTTATGTGTTTGGAATCACTTTTGGCTCTTCCTAAACCGTTTAGTTCTGAGGTGACAAAAATTAATTTTAAATGAATTGATTCTATAAAACTGATTCATAATAAAAGTGAGTTAAATGTGAAGTAATTTATGATATGATACGGTCATATAAAAGTGGATTGAACAATGAATTCAAGGCTAAAAATCAATTGTAGAGACAAAAGCTCCAAATTCTGAAGACAAAATCAATTCCACTTGAGAACATCCAAACATTTCAAAATCAATTCAACACCTCTAAAATCAATTTTATCTCCTCCAAAAGTGAAACCAAACATACAAGACTTATGAATTAAAGAAGCGAAGGGAAACAAAAAACAATTATCCATCCTCAGTTAAGATAGACATGCCAAGCAACTACATATCCACAACACACATGATAACCATCATAGGCAGAAAACATCAAGTCCATTTTAAACCGCAAAGATATAAAAAGTTCTGGATACAAGCAGACCTGATATGCTTCCATGGAATGATCAGCAGCCTCTTTTCGCTCATCACCATTCTTAAATTCCGCCAAATACCGATAATAATCCCCTTTCATTTTATAGAAAAAGACACTAGATTCACCAGCAGAGGACGAAGGAATCAGATGATCATCAATAATAGACATGATATCACTGCATATATTGGATAATTCAGATTCCACCTTGTGTCTATACTCCTTTATCCTCTTCACATTCACATCATTCCCTTTAGATTCTTCCTTATGCTCAATTGAGGATAGAATCCTCCATGAAGCCCTATGAGCACCCACTACGTTCTTGTAGCCAACTGATAGAAGGTTTCTCTCTTCCACTGTCAACTCAACATCTAGCTTCGCCACATTCTTCATTGCTTCCACCATTTCTATCAACCAAAACAGTAAAATTAAGAAAAATCGAAAACCCAAATTCAATTTCTTTCTCAATTCCAAAAAACAATGAAAATTTCAATTTCAATATGTGTAAAAGGAATCATCGTAAAAAAAAAATCAAGGAGTGTGACCAAGAAACAGAATTGAAATAAAAAAGTTATATTCAAATGAAACATCAAGCTTAAAACATTGGAGACTCTTAAAATCTGTATATATAGGAATCATAGTAAGAAAAAAAGTGAACTTTATGAGAAAAAAATGGAAGTTAAGAAAATGGGCTACCTTCATAGCGTTCAGCTTGTTCAGCGAGCTTGGCGATGTAGACGAAGTTTTGACGTTCCTTGGTGGAAGCCATGGAAATTCTGCTAACTTTCTCTACTTGCTTTCTCTCTCTTGAATTTCGAAAATTCCTAAGGTTTGAACTTTGAATGGGAGGGACAATGAGACAAGACAAGCTACGCACGACGGAACATGTTGGTCGTGGGGGAGGACTCAATCCCACGCGCTATACAGAGAGTGGATGTCACGTTTTGGAGGTTTGGTAGTAAAGGGTTGGGAAGTGATGTTCACGGCAGTGTGTTGTTAGTGAGAATAGAGTCGAGGCATTTTGATAGTGTTTCGTAAGCATTGAATTTCAAACTTACTCCTCACTCCGTCCTGCAGATGACCCATTTGATTTTTCTATTAATATACAAATATAAATAATATCATATGATGTCGTTAGATTTGTTTTGGTGACTATTTTTAAAATATCAAATTTTCATAATTTTTTCTAATATATTATTCAAAATATTTAAACTCAAAATTATGCATTGGTGATGTCAAGTATTATTAGACGGATGGAGTATTATTTTCTTTTGCCTTTGGTAAGCTTTGAAATTTCAAAATTACTTTTTTTCTTACAAGAAAATTATTCTATTTTATTTTAAACATGAGAAACACTTAAAATTAATTTTTTAATATATGTTTGATTTCATTTTGACAAGAACAATTTATTATTATAGGTATCGGTCAAGTTCGAACCTCAGACATTTTATTTATTTGCTTTAAAAAATAAAATATGATAATTGGAGTACTTAACTCAAAAAGAAAATGATGATTTTAAAATGTTGAATTGATTTCAAAATATTTGATTTACCTAGAGTAGTTTGTCTTTGGAATTAATTTTATTTGAAGGTAGAAATCATAATTTTTGATTTTAGAGTTAATTTTACGGTCAAATTTATTTTTCAATCACTTTTACAATGTATTTATTTGAATATATCATATTACCTTCAACTTAACTTTAAATACATAATCAATTCTTATAAAATCAATTTTCTCACCGCTGAACCAGACATTATAATAGTAAACGCTTATTATATAAATATTTATGCATAAGTATTTCTGTAATGAAATATAAAATAAATTTAAATTGCATTCATATTAGTATATATTAGGTTTGATTTTTGGAAGTGTCAAAATTAATTGTAGATATGTAATTTATTTTGACCTTTTCTATGTTTTTCATAAAATTGTTCTTTTTTTTTGAACAAACATAAAATTGTTCTTGTCACATTTATAAAATTAATTAATAATAATCCACACGATTAGCTAGAAATGTTGATACGGGAATAAAGGTTAACACGTCCAATATACGTGGAGCTGACGTTGTGGATACATATGACGTTGACCTCAAAGATAATGATGTGGCACTTAACATGTCAAGAATAGAACAGTTCATATAGTCATGTTCAAGAATGAAGAAACTCAAATGTGTATCCTACTTCTTCCAAATGCAAAAAGAAATCGTTCCATGGCAGTCATCTTGATACACAAAAAAAAAAATGTCATTGGTGTGATAATGAATCATTCTACAAAGTTGCATAATAATTACAATTAAGTAAAACTGCAATATGCTTTCATTATATATTTTTCTGTTGTAAACTGATACGCTTTCATGAATATATATGATCAAACGAAATATTGTAAATATATTGGTGACACCTAAAATAAAAGACTGAATTTTTCATCATGTACTGTGCAGTTTAGTCACGTCCCAGGCATAGTGAAAGTATATACACTAGTTACAAGCTAGCAACCAATATTGACGATGTTTCTTGTTGCCTTAAGCTGTCAGCCACATGAGCAATTACTCCTACACCAGCATTGTGAAACCATTCATTTTTCACCTGAAATTGAGAAGATCGTGTTAAAATCTCATCAATGATACTGTCATCATCTGAGAGATCAAGAAGGAGGATACTGACATGAATGTTGTTATGAGCAAAGAAAGGCCAAAATGATGAGTGAAAGCTGACATCAACTTTTCTCCATCCCAACTGTTGTAATCCCTGAATCATCTCCTCTGTTAAGGAGATACATAGTGGTTTTAGTGGAACAACAGTACAGATAAATCGTAATTGTTGAGCTACTCTAAGCAAAAATGTCACCTTCGACGATTTCATGATATTCCACAGTTTTCTGGGTATCAGGGGCATTTTGAGCTGCTTCCTTTGCTTTCATTGCTTCTGGAGGAAACTGAGGGCCATCAGAAGGGACTGCAGGGCAATATTCAACATCAACCACGTGCTGGTATCCATCTAAAGATTGGCGAGGAGGCTGCTAATACAATAAAAAATGTTAATACCCTAGTAACATATAAGCATTCTCACATTTCCATTTCAAACATTTTCCATTTTTGTATTGATAGTTTCGCCACCAAATTTTCATATGGAATCTTCCCTGAACACGGATGCCATCATTATCTCTTTCCCAACATTTAACAAATCTTCATTCAACAACACATAACCCGACACTGACCAACAGGATGCCATAAATAGCACCACTGACAATATTTTTATTCCAGTATTAATTTATTTGATCCACCATTTGTTTATTTAACTAATTTTAAAGGATTTCTGTTGACATCTGAGAACACTAGTAATGCAATTATGCAAGTATCAACTATCAACCAATACCGATACAACTTATAAACGCTATCACGTGCATTCTTGGGCACGTGCTTTCATTTTATGCCAACAGGCAGTGACTCTGCAGTGATAGGACTTTTCGCTTTGAATTTCAATATGTAATTACGGAGGGACACTGGAGATTAGGCGACCAATGAACTGGGTTAACATAGTGCCGACTACCTACCTCGGGTACACAGATGATTGTTATTCAAAAGAGAATGAAAGTTATCCAGGGAGGTGTACGCTAATGCGGTTTGTGCAGGGTGGATTGTTGACAGAGGGTCTACCTCAGGGTACTAAATGTTTTTGGGAGGAAATATGGTGGAGTAAAAGCAAAATGTAGTTGCAAGGTCGAGTGCAAAGGCATAATTTTGAGCTATGGTTCACAGTGTCTATGAGGTGTTATGGATGAAGAGTTGAAAATCAAACTTGATGACCTGATTATAAATTACGAGGATCAGATGACGCTATTCTGTGATAATAATTTTGTTAGTAGAATTGCACACAACCCAGTACAACATTATAGAACCAAGCACATAGAGATAGACCAGCACTTCATCATAGAGAAATTATATAGTGGTCTTATACCATAACCTACATCCCTTGTGGACTTCAATTGACAGACACCAGTGAACTTACCACCACAAAGCAGATCCAAGATCTTATGTGCAAAGCTGAGAATGATTGGCATCTATTCAATGGTTTGAGGAGTGTTGTAAATATGTAACTAGCACTAGTTTAGGATAGAATATTTATGTACATGTTTTTCTGCTTTTCATTTCACTTGTTAACAACTTAGAATGTTAATGATAAATTTAAGACAAGTAATTAGATTACAAGTGCAAGACACTAACAGTATCATTTTTTTATGAACATAACTTTAATAATGTCATGAAGTCAAGCATATAACTCTAAGCATCTTACGTATGTTAAAAACTGGAGATCAATAAACAAGTGACAAGATAGCCCAAAGGGAGAAATCATCATATTCACCTTACTGAGCTCCATTTCCCTCCTTATCGAGGATGTGCGCCACCCAACCATATCTATATTAAGTTAAAGAAATTACCAAAATTGAGGAAGAAAGTGCCAAAAGCTATCATTGATATACCTAGCAGGTTGTAGAACAAAAAAACATACGGAGAGGATACGATCGTACGAAACATTAGCATAAACAATGCGGCATTTAAATGCTCCAAGTGCAGATCTACAGTACCATTAGATCTTGTAAGTAAAGGATTACTTAATTGAAAAACAGGAATACAAAGTACGCACAAATAGATTCCTTTGCTTACAGAAACTTTCCATCTTCACAATCAGAAGCCATTCTCAACAGAAGAGGCGGTCTGTTGGGTTTACCATCGGTAAGGAACAACTGACTACCAGTCCGACCAACAAATAAAGGAGCCATAGGTGCAGCAAGCTTTTCTAGTATTGGGACGCCCAACAGAAATGGAAGCTGGAAAATATGCACATTAAACAGTCAAAACTCTTATTTCCAGTAAATTTTTGGTATAAATTGAGAAATATGAAGAGTTTCAACAAAGGTTTGACTCAGGGTCATCAACATCATTTTCAAGACTGTGGCATCAGACTTATCCAGTATAATTTAAATTTTGTTAGGGTCTGTTTGTGGATAATGTACATCCTGATTGAAATTTCTCTAATTATTGGAGCTGCTAGCGAAGGGAAGCCTAAGCACAATGGTTGAAGTTGCTTCCATGTGACAAGAAGTTCATTAGATCAGTCTCCAGCATATGCTTTGCAAATGCAAGGTAATGCAGCCTATAATAGATCCACAATTGGTCCATATTGGCAGTATTATGTAAGCTCCAAACCGTGAATCATCAACACAGAGAACCAAGACAGTTTGAATATCACCAAATGTAAGACGCATTGCCAACACAAACAACACTCATTTACAACTAAAATTTATATATGGCAAAAAATCCATAGGCACATATTTATATGGTCCAGAACAGACCTGCCTTTTTCCCCTTACACCAAGATGTGGAGATGCTAAAGTAATAAAATTGATTGGCTCCAACCCAGCAATCATCCCTCCTTTCGAAAAGCTTGTACTTTGGGAATTGCCTGCCGTGCTGTGTGCAAGATCACCAGGTTGGTTCTTATTATAGGCATCATGTGAATAAAGGACAGCAATTGCATATCTAGCAAACAAGCCTCCTAAAGAGTGGGCCAGAAAGGAGATTCTTTTCAGACTCTCTGTCTTTTTGACAACTTGCAATACCTGTTTCGATAAAAGGACAAAAAAAAAAAACAATTCAGAAGAAACTCAAAAGAATCAGAACTGAAATTGGGTGTCCAAACATTGAACACACAAATCTGCATATTTCATGACTTTACTTCATCGGCTAATCGCTTTCCTGCTCCATCAATCCCAGTAAATGTCTTAGTATAAGCATTTGATGAACTCACTGCAGAGATCAAAGTTTCAGCCAGACAATTAATTTTACGTTCATTGAAGAGGCACTCAAGTAATTCCAAAGAAAAATTCCACAACATTAAGACAACTATTGTTATTTTAAACAGCTTAGGATCTCTACTTTCCAAACAACACAAATAGACTCTCTAATGCATTAACTCAGGAAAAAGAAGTTAAAGACAAAGGAAGAAGATTCAGCACAAGAGCAAGAGTTTGATTTTGCAGGCCAAATCATAACTACCAGAAAAAGTTGAATTACTGACTGAAATTAAAGACAAAAAAATGGAATTCATGTCTAACTCCTCCATTAAATGTTACAGATGTACAAATTTGTTATGTCTCAAATTTCCGTGTTACCTTATATCCATGCTTTACAAAAAAACAAAAAAAAATCACTGTATAGTAGTCTTATCCAACATAACTTAGAGAACCACAAGTGAGAAATGTACTAACCATAAATTAGAAAGTTCTTTCCAAGGCGCTTTTTCAACTCTGCTTCTGCATAAGTCCAGTCCGCTGTGCTGTATCAGTAAAAACATCAGTACAGCTTTGAACAAAACTAAGTGAAAGAGCAAAAGTAACAATAAAAAATACAGTAACAAACAGAAAAGAAATAGGTGAATGAATATTATTGAATTATGAGATAGTGGTGAACAATCTGCAACTGCAGCCCAGATAAGCTCCTCGGTAAGAAGAAAAGGTTTCTCTCACTGCCTAACCGTAAAGGTTCTAACGAACTCATTCATGATCCTTCTACACCCCTCACACACTCTCTCTTATTGAGGGATATTCTAACTAACTGCCAGCTCACTAGTCACTACCCTCCCTTTGCCCCCCACTTACTTACTTCTCTTTCCTTCTATCAACCCTCCAAACTTTGGGCTTCTCCTTATTGCCCACCAACACATCACCTTCTACTGGGTCAGGCCCATACAGACTCCTATCACTAAACTACAGAACAACGACCAAATGACCAACAGAAATAAATGGATGTACGTATGGCACATATCCATTACCCCAAAGTTTGAATTTTCGTGCTTTCATCTGCTAAATTGCGAGCCTATATTACTTTTATAAAATGAATCAGATTTATGATTGACAAATAAACTGGAAAGGGTACCAACTATTCATAAACAGTATCGCAACCATTACTCTTTTCGGTTGAACTTTAATATAATGAAGACAGTAACTACCGGTAAAAGTTTTTATGCATGCTAATCTCATCTTTCAGTTTTCACCCACAATTCAGCACAACAATTTGAGCAACTTATTATTTTCTTAATATAACTATAAAAATACCTAGCCAAGATGCCATGAACAAGAACAAGGAGATGGTCTGGGTCATTCCTAGAATTTCCCATGCTAGAAATAGAGTTTCCATTAGTGGTAGAACTCATAGCTTGAGCTCTAAGGCCCTGGTGTCTCTGTCCACTGTTTGTACCTGCCAAAGTTCAACTGCCAGCCTTAATGAAAGCCAAATGTTATTCATACTTGGATTATTAAGTCAGTATGGTCGTTAATTCGCTATCATATTTGGACTATTAAACTAGTTGTTACTAGGCTTGCGCTAGTACTAGTACTAGTACAGAAAAATGATCGTCAAAGAAAGAGGATGGAGGAAGCAAGCCAGGGAGGCCATAACTGTAAACAAGTGTTTCCCAATGCACAATGTTGCCACTACTCTAGGATCAGTGGAGCACTGTATGCACACCACTACTCTAGGGTCAGTGGAGTACTATATGCACAAAATCCTACACTTCTGATTGGATAGGCTATTCCCAAGACTAGAACCTGTAGCGACTCGTGACTCCAATCCTACTATAGCCCCAACGACTATGGATCACCACCAAGGCATATATCTACTAATAGATAGATTTTACACTGGCGTAATAGTTTCCGTGCGATTGGGATCACAGGTATGAGTTGTCGAATCAAACTCCTGCAAATGCAAAGTAAGACTGAACCTACAGTAGATTTTGTCTTTTCTTTATAGATATGCAAAGGGTTTCACCATTTCTTGGACCCCACTATGATGGGAGCTCTACAGCACTGGGTTGCCCTCCACATATGGCGCTTAACTTTACAATCATTTCTATGGGAAATGAGTGATTTCATATTGACTAATGCTTGACCACCAAAACATTATTTGTTTAAATTGAAGGCAGTGGGTTAGTGTATGTTAGGTTTACTGTTTCAAAACTGAAAAACATATATGTCTGCACTAAAAGTATCTATAGTTCTTTTTTGGGGCAAACATACATTTGTTTGTAGCGATATGTACGTTCCTAACAGAAATCCAATCATACCTAGAGATATGGGATTTCCAATTGCATGATAAAAATGACACATCAAGACCCAAAAATCAAGAGATATATCAACAAACTCTAAAAATCAGAGAGTTAGTATAAATGAGCTTTTAATCAACAAACTCTAAAACTCTATCGATATAAGCTTGTAAAAATAAGCTATAAGCTCATAAGAAAGTGACGGTTACCAAACATGTCTTTTTTAATTAAATGAGCTTATAAGCCATAAGTTATAAGCGATAAGCTCAAAAGTGACACTTGCCAAACAGACCTTAGTATAGTTTATCAAATTTTGTATTGATATGTGCATCCCTGATTACTTAAATTTCTGAATTTTTCAATTACTTATTTCAATCTGTAATTGAATAACAGTTAATTGCAGCAATGTTAATTACCTGGTACCAAAATACAAAAAAAATCAATAGGTATTGCATGATCAAAATCCCTATGAATTCATAGAATATTAGAATTTGCAAAATGGAAGCCGTTTGGATTCACATTGTTGTAACTCATACGAACAATAAAACAAATCATAGAATAATAAAATGAAAAAAGTAGGAAAAAAAATCACAATTGAAATATGAATTATCGGAAAATAAACCGCAACGAAATCCGTAAACAGAATAAAAATATAAAGGAAGAAAATACCAGAAGGAAAATTGAAAGCGGAATTGGAGGATGAAGAAGAAGAGGAAGAAGATGAGGGTAGAATTGGGGTTTGTTGAGAACCGATTTTGTTGTTGTTGATGAAATTGGAAATTGGAGATGAGTAAGAACAAGGCGCGTGAAAGAACGAAGACGTTGCCATGAAGTGTATGTATATATAAATATATAGCTATAGATAGATAGATAGATAGAGATAGATGCAAATCCTGAATTCTCTCTTTTCAAAGCAAAGGTGTCGCAGCAAAACGCCACAAATTAACTGTTGCTTGCTTGTGCTTATTGACCAAATCGAGATACAATCATGGAATGGAACTTTGCACTTTCATTTCAGAAATCCAAAGATGATAATAAAACAAAAATTATTTGTATTGTATTGTCTTGTCTTCCCATAAAGTTCATTCATTTGCGATATGATTCATGATTGGAAGTAGTATAGTATATACGACCATCAAAGACTGACGTAAGCACGCGCCAAACCACTAAATATTTTTTGTTATTGTATTACGATTTTGAGATCATCCAAAAACTTTTTTTATTTATTTATGATTAATGTGATTTTCTTTTTCTTTTTCTGATACGATTAATGTTATTTTAATGTTGAGAAAATGTTTTTTTTCTTATATATAAAAACGAACTTAATGAATTTCATTTAAAATGTTGGAATATTATAATTGATATAGAAATTAGATATAGATGGACCTAGCTAACTTAAAAGATTTGAGATTAAGAGTTGATGACAATTGTTCATGATACTCCAGAATCTGATATGTTGTTGCTCTTTTCATATATTTTGTCCACCATTGCTTTCAAGTCCACCTCTGTTCATATATCTCTCTTAATATAAGAAAATGCTAACATGTGAAAAACTCTTTAATGACATCTCCTCTTTGAATGACAAATCACTTTTTTAGGAGTAAATGTTGTCCTAATATTACTTTATGTGAGTAAATTACCATTGTTAACAAGTCTGAGGTCATCTAATGGAAGGTACACAGAAGTTTGGTTTCTTTGCACATGAAAAGGAGACAATCTTATCCAAACAAACTATACCAGACTAACTTGGTTTGGGAGGGAAAACTAAAGATGCACCTTTAAATCAAATTTCTATATGTCAGATACCTAATCAATCACATATTACACTCTTATCAACCAAACTACTGTATCAGTTGTATAATACATCTACAAGACTTTCATTACCTCATCTTCTTGCATACACTCATTCGCATCCTCTCTCTTATTTTGCCTGGTAAATTTTTCCCTTTTGCTTCAGTTTTCTTCCTGCTTTATATTTGCTTTGACAGTTATTGATAAATTCAAAGGTTGCAATTTTATTCATTTTTCCTATTATAATCTATCTGTTTTATACATTTTCTTCCAGATCTTTAGTTTTTTTTTGTGTTCCTAATACACTAATGTTCCGTAATTTCTGCAGAATTGAAGCCAAAATGGAAAGGCCTTTCGAAACCATTGCTGCTATCACAAACAAGAAGGATTTTTGGAAACTAGCTCTGAGGGTTAAAGACAAATGGACTGTTGTTAAGGATGGGAAGGAGCACTTGGAGATAATAATAGTTGATGCTAAGGTGATACATGTTATATTCACATAAGTTTTTCTTGCTTAAGCTTAAGACATGATGTCATATGCTGATTTCATATGTTCCTAGGGATATAATTTATAAGCTTTTTTCCTTTTTCGTACTTTGTTCTGTTCATACTTTGTTTTGATATGAACCTGAAATAGATCTTGATAATATATTTGTTTGAATAATTATTTTCTTCAATATCATGTTCAAGTTTGTAAAAAAAAATTATTGTATCAGTTAGTTAGTTGCTAAATGTTACAGAGCTCAAGTCAGTTTATCATTGTATCATGTATATCAATCTTAGTTTTTCTTTATTGATCTACATAAGTGTTTAGTGACATCAGTTTTTCTTCAAAAACTCTTGATCAATCTTAGTTTTTCTTCATTGATCTATATCCGTTTTTCTATATGCGACACAATACTTTGTTAATTTTGCTTTCATTTTTGTTAGGGTAATGACATACAAGTTCTGATTCCTACGACATATAAAGTTGTTTATATCAAAATCCTTATGGAAAACACTACATACACATTAAGCAACTTTCAGGTCCAAATGAATGATTTAGCCTTCAAAGTTTCTGATCACAAGTTCAAACTAAAGTGGACTGGTGGAACTACTGCTATTGATGTCAATCTACATGATATCCCTAATCCTAACACAAAGTTCAAGCCTTTAGCTGAGATTATTTCTGGAAAATGGCGTCCTGATCTTTTAATTCGTGAGTTTCTTCCTTCAGATAGATATTATTAGCAGCATTGTACCATTTTTGTATGGAACATTGAAAATAGGTTAGTTTGTATTTTCTTAACATGTTTCTATTTGTTTTTCAGATGTCATTGGATTTGTTCAGGATATGGGCTACTGTCAATTAAATGAAGGAACTGGGAAAAAGTTACAAGTTAACTTTACTTTGAAAGACTTGAGGTTATATATTGACACTTTCTGAAGTTTATATTTGCTACATATTAACCATAACGTATAAGTTGTATTAATCTTAATTTTAAATAACTCAAAGACTTTTCAATGACATATCTATCAATTGCACCCCATGGGAGGAGTATGCTGCGAATTTCATTCAGTTCAACGAGGACAGGAAAGATGATGGTCCAATAATTGTGATGCTTAACTATTGCAAGGTCAAAGAAGAAGATTGTTATTATGTTGGAGATGTTTTTATTACTTATGTGCTTATATTAAAAGTGTTTACTGTTATTAAGAATAAAAGTATTTGCCACGGTTACTCATCTTAATTTACGTGTAGGCCGGTTCCCACTCAGTGTTTCTAACACTTACTCATACACAAAAATATATCTAAATGACAACATCCCTGAGATCAATCTGTTTAGGGAAAGGTTTGTCTTTATCATGTTTCTGATTCGTTATGTTTTTTATTGCAAAGCTTCTAAAATAATAACTCCTTTTCACATTAATGTTACAACATTTCTAAAGATGATCAGCTGATGTCATCTAGCCAGATACTTGTACACAATCCTATTCAAGTTCACAAGTTGCTACTCAAGATGATCTTCTGTCAAAAAACACTATCCTCCCCCTGTCTCAGGTTATCCAACTTGATCAGGTATGTGTTAATATGAGTTTGTGATCTCACACTTCCTCTTTCTCTGTAGCAGATGTTATTAATTATACATACATCTATCATTGTTTTGCAGATGACTTATTGTGTCACGGTTGCAAAAGTTGAAAAGGTTAATTCCACAGGGAATGGGTGGTACTACTTTGCTTGCCATAAGTGCCCAAAAATTGCAAAAGGAGATAAAGCTCCTTACACATGTAATGATGGACATAACACTGAAACTGAGATAGTTAGGTATAACTATTATGTTACATATTAGTCTTGAGTTTAGGTTATCTATATTTATTACTAATTTTATGTGTTCATTATTGAAGGTACAAACTTGAGATGGATGTTTCATATGAGTTTGACAGTTGTAGATTTGCTGTTTGGGACCGTGAGGTCACACAAATGTTAGGGATATCTGTTGCTCAGCTACGATTATATTGAACATGATTCAGGTCTAAACTCAAGCATAAACATTATCTTTACATCTAAATGTGTCTTTGTTCTCCCTTAGACACACTTATTTATATACTATTTCTGTTCTTAATCCTAGGCTGGTATTACCAATCGTTTTGAGTATCCAATGTTGATGGATGCTCTGGCTGGAAAGACTTTTGTTTTCAAGGTGAAATGGCAACCAAGGTGGAAGTCATGTTATATGGTTTGTTATAAAGAAGGAACATAATTTGTTAACCAAGTTGTTGCCAGATTCCCCAATGTTGTGGTAATAAAACTTTTGTTTTTTATTGTGTTGTATATTATAATTTTATATCGTAGGAGATGTTGTCCACATAAGTATTAAGGTTTTCTACACAATCTTTCAGCTACCTGAACTAGATAATGATTTCCTCGCCCCAGCTCCTATGAATGAGGAGACACTTGATGTTAACAACACTGACTCACAGGATGTTACCATTTCACATATAAGCATTTTATTCCTATTGTAGTTTGGATAACAATGTTCTACATATTTCATTTCAACTTTATTATCTACATGTGTTTAAGTTCTGTGTATACAAATTAATTTCTACATCATTTTTTTATTTCAATATGATACCGATCATATAGTTTTGAACACAACTGAAATTAATTACTATTTATCCACAATCACATGAAATTATTAATATTATCAACTATTTATTCAGCTACACTCATTAGACTCTTTTTTTTTTTGAAGGGCTACACTCATTAGACTCAATTTCTCATTAATATTAACCTTCACCCTATATCTTTTTGTCCAATCATTAACTACTTTACAATGACATCTTATTCATTATTTATTAAATACAAACTTATTTTCATGACTACTAAAACAAAAATCCATTTCTACATCTTTGTACATGCTATTAATGCATTATCATCTACATTTTTGATGGAATAATGTAAATATTAAACTCCGACAGAACCCGTGTGCTAGCACGGGTATATTACTAGTGTTATTAGTAAACCCATAGCTTTTGTATCAACTTCTTGTGAACTTTTACGTTATGGCTAACACAAACACTCTTTAATCATCTCGAATATAAATACCAATACTGACTTGGTTCAGAGCACTAGAAAACAACGCATTCACATTGCATTTATATCTTCTCGCATGTGGTTTCTGCCATCGAATATTCATTACTAGAAAATTTTCATTTTCGAATGGAAATTTAAGACATAATCAATTGTGTCTCAAATGTTCTTCAAATTAGGGACACAATTCAAACATATTTATTCTTTTAACAGATTTTATACCAAGTTTAACTGTAATTCGTCCAACTATGAGATTACGTTTAAAATATGTTTAAAAATTTGAGACAATATATTATGTTGTTTGTTTTTTTATTTAAATATTGAATTCGTCTGAAATCTGTGTGAAACTTTGAGATGGATTTGGGACAGATTATGTGCTATAATTTTTCTTTTTACCTTTTAGGAAATTCCGCGCGAAATAGTGATCCCATATAAATATAAAGAATACTATTAAGTAACCCTAACTCTCATTCTCGGTGTTGCTGGGCCTCCACCATTCTTTTTCTCTATATATTTCTAGTTCCTTCTCTGTAGCATATTCTCCAATGTAAGCCTTACATGAAAAAACAAATGCCAAATCTAGACTTCTCTCATCCTCATCATCCTTTCGACTTGATTTTGATTGAAAAAATGGTTAAAAAAACTTCTCTTAATTTCAGTGTTCCACCTCTCTGCATTTGGTAACATTAGATCTACGACTCTCATAGCTATTTTATTGTCGTGCTTTCAACCTCTTTTAAATATATTGTAAAAAACTTCTTTTAAATATATTGTAAAAGAAATATTTTAATAATTAATGTACACCAAAAAAGGGGCTTCATCGTCTAATGTTATTGGCGGTGAGTTGTTTCATTATAAATTGTGTATCTTCTTCTCACAACTTTCAAAATTAATCATCCAGCTCTGAGAGAGTTAAATTAGCAGGAAATTCTTTTTAAAAGTTTTAATATTGACGAATGCTAAAACTCGAGTTTAAACTTGGAACTTAGGTTAAGTTAGAAGAGACTCAAATAATTGATTTACATTTTTCTCCAGCAATACACATTGGAGTTTTTTTTCTTCTGTTATATTATACATCGAAGTATTACTCGAGCATTTGGGTGAGATAATAAGTATTCTCTTCTAACTTAATTAGAGGTTCTAAGTTCAAATTCAACAATGAGAATACATCAGTATAAAATCTTTTAATGAAGTGTTTTGCCACTCATTGTCGTCTTATCCGGTTCGAGTTAGACCTTACAGATATTCGGATTGCTAGTTGAGCTAGACTTTACGGATAATTAGCCACTATTTTAAACACATAACAAAAGAATTAAGTCTAATATCATCCCATGGTATGATTTGAGGAGTGTGAGGCATATACATTGCCTTAATCCCATTCAAAGAATCTGTTTCAGTTTCAATATTTAGGAACAAGATCTAACTATCAAAGATCAGCCCAAAGCCTCAGTCGTGTCCACATCTGGGATGCTAGAGATATTCCATTTTGCTGCTGCCATAACATATACACCATCATATCTAATGTGTTGGGCTCGACGAGCTTAATGCAAGTGTAAATTAAAATTCCAAAATCCAAAAAAGAGTTTGGATCTTGCAGCGCAGTGGTAGCGATAAAAAATGAACACCAATATTTAACGTGGAAAACCCTCTAATACCGAGGAAAAAACCACGGGACAAACTCTGAAAAATATTCCACTATATTTAAGAATATTACAATATCCACAGGACAAACTCCCGATTCTTTAAATTCACCAACTTTCTAATAGCGAAAGTTTTGTTTTGTGCGGTCTTTCTTTGATACATCTTTTCGATGTTCTTCCACAGAGTCTAGGCATTTGTCTCTGTGGCCACATGGTGGAATACACTAAGATCCACTCACTGCCTAATCAGACTGACAACCTTCCGATGAGACTTTTTCCAGTCTTCATCCGTCACCTTATCTGGCTTCGTGTCTCCCTTTTCTACAGGATCATACATATCCTTGTAGTAAAGTATATCCTCCATTTTTGGCTTCCAAATGGAGTAGTTTGTAGAAGTGAGTTTAATCATCGTACCAGTGTTCTCCTCCATTTAATTTACACTATAATCTCGAGCTCCAACCGGAGCTCTGATGCCACTTGTTGGGCTCGACGAGCTTAACGCAAGTGTAAATTAAAATTCCTAAATCCAAAAAAGAGTTTGGATCTTGTAGCGCAGCGGTAGCGATAAAAAATGAACACCAATATTTAACGTGGAAAACCCTCTAATACCGAGGGAAAAACCACGGGACAAACTCCGAAAAATATTCTACTATATTTAAGAATATTACAATATTCTCTCCACTCTCTTACACACACAAGAGATACAATATAGTGTTTCCCGTGAAACCTACTTCTATTCTAATGCTATTATTTTGTAGCATCTAGAAGTTATAAAGATGATACCCACCCGGTGTATTTTTCCTACACTCTCTGGATTTACTCAACACGCTATTTTTCCTCTCACACACTTCTACACACAGAAGCTTTGTATTTTCACTTCTGCTTCGATGCTGAAGCTATATTTCTTTCTTGAGCTCAGATGATTTTCTTCACATGTCAAGGCCTCTATTTATACATGAAATGTGGCTATGTGAATTCAATTCTCCTTTGTCAAATGATACTGCAAGCCAAATGTGAAATCTGCATCACATTTACTTTTCAAAGATATCAGCACCGCAAGCTACAACATAGCCTCACTGTAGAAGAAGATTTTACATCATGCATTTACTGCATAGTTGAAACTTTGGCAATTGCTATTAGCAATTGTCTTTGGCTGGACATAACCGACACGTGGTGGGGCCAACATAATGTTCACACCAAAACTAGATTTACTATTAATAGGATCATTAGCATCACTATTCATTTTAGCTCTGTACAAGATGGTCTGCCAAACAAACAGCCTGTAAATAAGTAAGCTCATAAAGCAAATATCAAGTTTTGGAATAACTTAAACATTCATTCAACAAGATAAATTATCAATAAAAGTGTACATGAAACTGATTTAAAGAAGCTCTAATTTATAATACAGCATAGTACTGTTGATCCCAACTTCACTCTACTTCTGAGATGACATCTAGCTCCAAGTTCAAACGCCTAGCATTTGTTCTAGTTGCAGATGCAGAGGCAAAAGGATTAGATGGCATCTCTAACTTCTCACCATTTCCTTCCAGCATTTGAACCACAGCTTTCATGGTCGGACGATTCGCTGGGTGCCACTGAATACACCAAAGTCCCACGATTGATAGCTTCTTTGGAATTCTACTATCTTCTTCTCCTTCTATATGGATTTTTATATCTTCATTGTTCTCTAGAAGATTATAAATCCATTCTGGATACTGAACATGACTCTTATTTTCAGCCGTGACATCGGTTACTTTCCTTCCTCCAACAATTTCAAGAAGCAGCATTCCATAACTATAAACGTCTGACTTATAAGAAACATTGCCAAAGTTCCTAGAAAATACCTCTGGCGCAATGTAGCCCAAAGTTCCCCTAGCCGCGGTCATCGAAACTATACTTTTTTTCCTTGGAACACAGTTTGGCCAAAGCAAAATCAGAAATTTTGGGTGTGAAGTTGTCGTCTAGCAATACATTATGAGGTTTGATATCGAAATGGAGAATTAGTTTATCACAACCTTGATGAAGATACTCAATTCCCTTAGCTATACCAAGAGAAATGTTTTGGAGCCTTTCCCAACCTAAAAAGACATCTTTAGCATCAGCTGACGATATGAACCTTTTGGTAAAAAATCATACACCAAGGCTCGTCTGTGTCCATCTGCACAAAATCCAACCAAGCGAGCCACATTGACGTGGTGAATTTGACACATTGCTTCCATTTCATTGATGAACTCTTGCCCATTTCCTGTTGAGTTGTTTAGGACCTTAACAGCTACTTGAACTTCGTTTGATAGCTTTCCTTTGAAAACAGATCCAAAAGCTCCCTGCCCCAGTTCTTCCTTAAACTGATTTGTAATTCTTTTTATATCTGCATAAGTGTATCTGGCAGGCTTAAGAGCTTTATAATCCTTCAAAAACTTTTTGATTCTTATGTAATTCTTCCTTTCAATGAAAGCCACATAGATACAATATGCTGTGACTCCAGCAATCATAAGAGAAAATGGGCCTACGATCCCACCTGCATGTACGTGAAGTGAAACATTATAAAACAAATCAATCACAAGTAATATGCAACCTTTTTTTTATAATATAAATAGGCAACTTAATTCCTATAATTATCTTCACTTTTAGTTTTTTCCTTCAATTTATTTAGTATACGAGTTTGTGCCTAAATATATATCAAACATATGTTGATAAGAACTAGAGCGATAATCCCTTCACACAAAAATAAAAATAAAAATAACAAAAATTAGGGTGATAATATGCAAAAAGGATTAATATGAATCATATAAATAAAAATAAGAATGATTAATATGATACATATAAGTTCAAAACCTCATAGATTTGAGAACCAAGTTGTGAATGGGGAATAATTTCAATCATTAATTTAAGTAGCCTATTTCAGTTTACTAATTGTCGAACTTGTATCTCCAACCATAATGGCAAACAAGATGGAGCTTTGGAAAGCTTACCAACAATCACCTTCCCTTTTGATGAACCTGCAAAATAAAATTGAAGATATGAGCTTCATATGACTGAATATATATTACAACATCATAATTTCTATGTGCAATTATATAGAAGAAACCATACCTTTAATGATTCCTATGCATTTGAACTTGTGTTGAGATGTGTTTCTTTTGGCCTTGCATTGCCCACCTTTTTGTTCACAGTTTCTGCAATCTGGTTGGAACCAGTTGAGACCAGCATCAACGTAGTTGTTAAACAAAGAATTAGGCAACAATACAAGGTTTTGGATTCTGGTACAGGATAGAAAGGGCGTCCATATTACTGATGATATGGAATACACTGCTATAACTTCAAATCCCGGAACATTGAGACAAGAAAAGTTTCCAGATGTTATTATATAAGAACTGTCATCTGTGTTTCTGGGAGAAGTCCCTGAACAATTGAATAAAACATATTCACGGAGTTCAAAATCATCATTGAACCGAAAAGGAGATGAGGATATATTGAAATTAGGAACTTGTTTGTGAAGGCAGAATTCAGGATAAGATACTGTTATGACTTGTGAAGTGTAGTTTATGGTTTTGACAATGGTTTTAGTAGAGAAGGGGAGTTCCAACACTGTTTGGTTGGTGTCTGTGCAATATAGTTCATACCAGGAATTTTTGTAGCCACAACATTGTGGCTGTCTTCCATTGAGTCTGAACGGGAATCTTATGAATGGTCCATGAATACCATCACAACTTGATTTTTGCATTGATCATCACAGGAACTAGTTTCTGCAACTGCAACTGAAGTTAAGAAGGAGAACAAGAACACATGGATGAGGTTTTTTAGCCAAATAGCCATTGCTGATCAATAATCATGTCCATCTAACAAATCAGTAAGACTTATTGACCTAGTGCAGCTGTGCATTGACCATGAGCATCACTGGTTCACACTTCTGTTTGAATAAAATTTAGAAGTCTCTTTGGAAAAAAATATCTCACTAAATATACAAGTAAATCTTTCAAATTACTAGATGTATTTACTGTTTACTCTAAATAGACACCTAACTAATACGAAATTGTATTTTGTACTTCGTGTCAAAACTTTAAAAGGGGAAATGATTGTTAGGTCAGCTTGTGTTGTGTGTCCCTCACACGACCCAAACATTAGACTGGACCAATTTTTTACACTCCAACCCGATAAAATTAATCCGGTGAGGTGCAAGTTCAATAAGGATGGTCCATACAAAGACAATCCCAAGTAACCAAATACTACTACATAAATATATATTTTTAAAAGAAAAATTGAAAACTACTGCATGTGGCTTATAGGAACCAACTAATCTAGGCAAACAACATGTTCCTGCCTAAGTGCCTTCTTAGCAAGTTAACAGTTTCACGACACAAGACAGCTTTATTTCACTATTGTAGCTGCAATTTTAAATTCATTGATAACTAATTGAGATGTTATGCAAATTAGTGGTATAAATGGACTCCACCCAATAATATTTTATAGTATTTCACATTATCTAATTATTTAAACAATTCAACAACATTCAAGCGAATCAACCCTGACCTATCTCTTTGTTTTACATGGTGTATGTCTTGAGACATCTTTTGTACGTGATTGCTGTTGGTTTGACCCGGCCCAGACCGATAGCATTCGGTCTAGGACAGGCCCATGGGCATGACTGGGTTTTAAAGGATCAAATATGAGTGGTGAGAAGAGCAAGAATTGACCTGAAAGTGAGGGTGGGACCCAGCCATCAAACATTATTGGGGTTGACTCAAAGTCAACTGAAATGAATTAGTCCAGTGAGTCAGCCATGACTGACCGAGTCGAGCAGATGCTTAAAATTGCAAAGATCGATCTTATCCAAGGAAATTAAAATGGCTATGTCGTGCGGGGTAATGATCATTTTCATTGCCTTGGTAACATGGATATGTCTGTTTACCTATCTTTTACCGGAACGTGTATGCAACATTCTATATGGGTTCCCATGCGGAATCATATTCAAAGAATCATTTGGAGAGGGGTGTGCGAATCCCAGTTTCGAAGTGATATGTGAAAACAACAAATCCGTAATTTACTTCAACTATGGCGAAAGTCACGCCCACGCCATTATAGCTTCTAATTCTTCATCATTCCGTTACATCAAAACTGGAGTTAGTCCCGATAATAACTGTCCTATCATCAGACATGTATGATGGTTATGAGATGCGAAAAACCGGTAGATTATGACAAGTATTGGAATATTTCTCCACGGAGATGTGGTGAGGAAAAGCAACTTTATTATTTATATGCACTAGAGGATTCCTACGACGAAGATTATTCTTTTGTGAGAAACATAGCAGAGTCATGCAGAGTAGAGACGAAGGTAATGATTAGTTGGTGGGATGCAAAGGTGAAATGTAATAGCAAGTGTGGGTATCCAGAGGTTCACAGTGAATGGAATTGAGCTTCGTTGGCGACCAATTCGCTGTGAACAGCAGCAGAAAGACATAGACGCAGAGAGTCGCCGGGAATGGGGAAGGGCACGATTGCCACTCCGCTGCATTTACTTAGATGCAGCATACACTTGCCTTGAAATCGGAAAAACTCGTAAGTCAATTAAATTACATTGTTGCTATTTTTTATTTTGATTTTTCAGAATGAAACAGGGCCTTACCAATATACTAAACGAGTACAAGTGAAATGGTTTTGTTTAACATCATCAAGAAACCATTACCTAATTGGATCAGGACAGACATCGTAAAAAAAATAGTACTAGGGTCATCAGGACATCCCAAGTTAGCCAACTCGTCTGATGTCTTGTTAGCCTAATGATAGGAATGACAATCTTAACCTCCCAATTTTGTTGCAATGGCCGACGAATACTCATGATAACTGCACTAGAGTCTACACATAACTCCACAAATTTGAAGCCTCGACAAAACGTCAGTTGAAGGCTCATCACACCCCACAACTCAGCAATAAAAGCACTACATCAAATTGCCGTTTTCTCTTCATACCGAGGTTATAATATTTCAAACCACTCCACCTCATTGCCTACAAAGAAAACAAATCAAGTTTCATGTCAATAGGTACGACAGTAGCCATATATGCAAATATTGACAAATTTAATCCAATGTAAGAGAGGTAATGCATAGATTAAAAAATTGACGAAACCACACGGATAAGTATAAAGTTAAGAAGAAGAAAAATTAGTAGGTGAGGTGAAGAATTAATGCGAGTAGGAGATAAATATCGCGATCCCCACATGAAGAACTCAAAAAACAAACCAATTTATGCAGTTTAAACTCTTCCCAATTTCATATCTAATCTATTCAAGTGTGTGTTCCAAGACATAATCATGATCCTACTCCACAAACTCGATACTACTTTTTTTTAAGAGAAACTCGATAATCATACTTTTTAACCAAATAAACCACAATCTGTTTTTGGTTACATCCAAATTAGCCACAATTTGAATATTAAAAACATGTGGAAAAATAATAATTATAAGTTTTCTTTTCCGAAAAGAACTTACAAGAAATTCAATAGAATATTCAACATTCTTCTATGGATGATCAACAAATTTGTATTGTATTGTATTATGGATTAGAATAATCTATTTATTAATAATTTGATATATTTGCACAGTGCTCGCATGGGTTGTTGCAAAATTTGTTCTTGGATCACCCTTTGTGGTTGCGGTCTTGATATGTAAATGGAGAAAAAAGCATTTATCAATATATGACACGGTTGAAGATTTTATCCAAAGTCACAACAATTTCATGCCCATTAGATATTCTTACTCTCAAATTAAAACAATGACCAAACATTTCAAGAATAAGTTGGGAGAAGGAGGCTACGGTTCTGTCTATGAAGGAGAGCTTCGAAGCAAACACAAAGTAGCTGTTAAGTTATTGACCAAGTCCCAAACCAATGGACAAGACTTCATCAATGAAGTTGCAACAATCGGAAGCATTCGTCATGTCAATGTGGTGCAGCTGATTGGATTTTGTGCAGAAAGAACTAAGCAAGCTTTGATCTATGAGTTCATGCTTAATGGTTCTCTTGATAAACACACATTTTCACAAGAGCAAGGAAACTCGTTCTCATTAAGCTATGATAAAATCTATAACATTGCTCTTGGAATCGCTCGTGGAATTCAATACTTACATCAAGGTTGTGACATGCAAATCATACATTTTGATATAAAACCTCATAACATTCTTCTTGATGAGAATTTCAACCCGAAAATATCTGACTTTGGTTTGGCGAAGTTGTACCGAATAGATCAAAGCATTTTAACTTTAACAGAAGCAAGAGGAACAATGGGGTACATGGCTCCAGAGTTGTTGTACAAGAACATTGGAAGCATATCTCACAAAGCTGACGTTTATAGTTTTGGAATGATGTTGATGGAAATAGCAGGTAGAAAAAAGAACAAAGATTGTATAGAGAATTATTAGCAAGATTACTTTGCTAGATGGATTTATGATCAATTTGAGGAAACAATAGATACAAACAATGGAACACAGGAGGAAAAGAATATTGCAATGAAGATGATTGTGATTGCCTTGAAATGCATACAAATGAAACCAGATGATCGCCCCTCAATGAATGAAGTGATAGATATGCTTGAAGGAGATGAAGTTCCACAACACCTTCCACCTGATCCTGAACCTCTCTTAACCTGGCAAAGGACGTCAGCAGATGCAAATGAATTCGATGGGAATGAATGAAATTGATACTATTGGTTCCGATTATCATGCAAACATTAAAGGATACTATTAGATGAGTGCTAGTTTTTTTTTTTCCATGTATTTTGGTTTCTTTACTTTTATTAGCATATGTTAATTTAAAAACTATCATAATTACATACTCACTCATCAAACATGCATGTAAAATGTAATCTATTATAATTATAATTTTCATCATGAACAATCTTATAGACTTTCATCATGCAATTGAAGCAAGATCTACATCTTTACAACGTTCGCGCATATCAAGGCGCTAAGGCTTCTGCCTTTAGCTAAATGCTCTGCTTTGATCCTCTGGCTATGCTCCTAATATTGCATGTTCCATATGTTTCGTAGTTTCTGAGTTATGGGAGAACTCGTTTGTGGCATGTGAGATGTGACCCCTAAAGAAGATATCAAATGAGCGCTATATATTTCCATGAGGGGTCACATGTTGTACATGTGTTTTAACTCTTGTTTGATTTGGCCATCTTAGATTTTTCGGTTAAAACCACGGTCTGAATTCAGAATGGTTTGAAAAAAACAGATTCATGGACACAAGTTTGGGCAAATTAATGAAAGTGAAAGTTTGAAAAAAACAGATTCATGGACGCAAGTTTGGACAACTTAATGAAAATATACAAAAACTAATCACACAAGTGGATTTCTAACATTAATACTGTAATGTTCTCGAAGGACAAAAAAATGTTTGGACATTTAATTTCATTCACTATCAAAGCTTTTTTGAGCAAACATTTTATTTATATATATACTTATCATTGAGTCATTGACAACTTAAGACCAGGGGCTGGTTGAACATACTTATCATACTCGAAATATATATACATTTTCTAGTATTGTTCACAATTTATTTTGATTTCTACATCATCTAATGTCAAAGCACGTATATAAATAAATCAATCTAACTCACGAGATTTTTCTGGTCCTCGTCCTGGTACATCGATATTGTACATGTTAATCACATCTTTCAGTGAAAATGCAGGGATTATAACAAAACCCAAATTAAAAAAGATATCAAAAATACAGCATTCAATAAATAAGATGTACTTGAAAGAAGAAAAAAAATTAAAAAACATGATGTCGAAAAGATGTCTGAGGTAGAGAGTACTTATTATTCTAGTTCAAGATATCTCAACAAGTTCTCCATTCAAAAATGGGATTTATACTACTACTATATGCTCCAACGCATCATATCATATTCTATATATTACTGATACAAAGTAATGTAAGTTAAATTCCCCGCTTGAATTGCATGACTAATTAAATCTTTAAAAAAATGATCAGATCCATTGATATCCAATTTCCAAAAAGGGCTACAACACAGCCAACAAATTATTCAATGCTCAAAGCTTGAATTCAACAGCAAAATGCTTGACCATCACCTATAACCCATAACTTTTCTCCAATTTCTGGAGCTGGTTGAGGAAAATCCATGTCATCTGCCATAAGCATTATATAAACTTGAGAAAAACACTCAAATATAAATTAATAATAATAGTTAGAAAAAAATAACAAAGGCAAAACAAAACAAAAAAAACCATGTAAGGAGAATAGTACCATGACATGGGGAGCAATCCTAACACAGTAGACAGGGAATCCGGTGTAAAATTTGAAGGGTCCTCCTGCTTTGAAGGTTTTGACGGCACAGTCAAGAGAGCCGGTGTATGGGTATTTTCCTTCAGCATCAGGTTGCATCTTCTGAATCTGTGTCTTCACATAATCAAATGGCAAACTGCAAGCCGCTGCGAAAAATCCAGATACACTACTTGCACCTGAAGAAGAGATTCAGTAGCAAATGGTGAGGTTAAACTCTTTTTTCCAGTATAATAAAAAAGGACATGTAGTTTAATTAATGCACAGAGTCCACATGGAATATCATATTTCCAATTAGAAGAAAATTGGTAATCAATGAAAGGAGAATTCCCTTACATAACTTAGACTAGAAATTTTGATACATAATTGTCATATTGTATAAGCTTCTGAAATATCCAAGACTACCGATCGTACCATAATCACAACTTGGAATGCAACTAATAGAAACAAAAAACATCAGACGAACTTCAAGACACAAATTGCAAGAGCACTGATACAAACAAAAACATGTGGCTACAGGCGAATAACAAAATATGCCATCTCTTGGGTAAAGAGTTTGTGAACACAGTACCATGGATATTGGCCAGATAAAGAACCAGATTCACTACTTCAAAGAACAATGAATTGATAGTTTGATTAAGGATAAGTTTAATTATTTGCAACATGAATACCAACTAACTACAGCAAAACAAGGTTAAAGTTTTCCGTTGTCTTTTAAAAGGCTGACGCATGGTCTAAAATTAAGTGAGCTAGGGCCATCAAATTTTATTAGGTTGTTCCAGTTCACTTTTGATGTGTGAACAATTCTTTTTTTTTTTTTTGAAGAAGTGAACAATTCTTAAAACGATAGTTTGAGCAAAAAAATAAGATAGGCAAAAATACATAGGCAACCTCTTCAAAGTTCACTGAGTTAATAATTCACATAGACACTCCCCAAAACTAAATTGTAGCAATCATACACACTAAAAGAATTTACTTGACCAAAAAACTTTCAGACCTAAGTGTAATTTGTTAAGGGTATCCTACCCAACTAGAAAGAAATGCCCAGTTAAATAAAAAAATGAATTTATAATCTACAAGTATTTTGCGCACCGCTGGATCTGATTGTTCACAAATTTGTAAAATTTGTTCTGCAATAAAATTATTCAAGTTGTATAACCAGATACAACCTTCATCTTCATGTGTGACACTACTTGTATTGTCAAACAAAAAAAAAAAAAGAGGAATGCATTTATTAAATAATTACTAAACTACAGGGATATAAATTTTAGCAATGCAAACTTGACATTAGGGCAGTAAATAAGCTGAGCCAACTGTTGTGCCTACTGAGCTCAATTCAGAAAGAGATGATAATTTGACTTATTAAATGAACAAAACTTGAGCTTATATACATTAAACTTGTTATCTTGAGAACCGCCTTGAATAACAGTGATTCTTTTGAATATATATTAGAATTCAGCTTTACTATTGTTTTGCTAAACTGTTTTTTGAACAATATATGTAAAAACAATTTTGAACAAGTTACAAAATTGAAATTAACCCACTGAGCATAAAAGACTCAATTTATACAAGATTAGCTCATAAAGTCAGGGAGCTTAAATTAAGCCAAATTGGACCATGAAATTAAGACTGATTTCTTATTCAGTTAAGCACTTGAATTTGAATTGAATTGGGCCTGACTTGGAAAGTTCAACTCATTCCAACCCTACTCAAGATGGTATCTACTTCAACCAGTATATTGTTCTATCAAAAACCTTGTACTCAAAATACGATCTTGACTTAAAAGCAATTTTTAAATGTGCAAATAATCACAACCAAACATGAACTAAGATGAAATATTTCAGTTTATTACAATCAGGATTGTATATCTAAAGGAAAAATAAAATACAATTATAGCACAAGAAAGGATTTACTTAATACATATCATAATACCTATGATATATATGAGTCTGGTTTACTGACAACACAGCTCTACATTAAAGGGGAGAGAATGTTATGTAATCCCACCAATTAGCTAGTAAATACAATAGTTAGCCAGAAAGCTAGCTAGAGAGCGAGAGTCCATTCGATATGATGAATAAAGGGGAGATTGGGGGATTTTATCAACTGTGGTGTAATGGAAATAGGGAGGAAGATTAGATGATGGCTTATGTTCTCTATAAAAAAAGGTCAACTATGTTTTTAGTATTTGATTTTCAATTCACTCGTTGAGTAACCCTTATCATCCAATATTAGATTTCAAAACCTTAAGATTCTACATTGCCACTCAATCCCTTAAGCAAAGTAGAGATCAAAAATTAGTCTTCAATTCATCAAATATGTTCTGATTCGTATACTTCAAGTGCCGCTACTGACAGCCTAGAGTACATTGGTGAATTAACTTTTCCCATTATTGTTAGTTTCAAAAGGATAAACTACATTCTCAAATGATGAAAGGATAGGCCAAGAGTAATATCTTTTATTATTTGCCTATATAACACAAACTCCACAAAAATGAAACAGGGCATTTTATTGTCCTAAACAGCAAAGAAACAGAATAGGCAAAGACTATATCATCGAGCAAATTTTGCAGATAAAGTAATTGTAGATGAAGATGATGGCGACTCTCCTAATAAAAAGTTTGACTAATTTATTCTTTTATAAAAAGGGGTTTGTGGAATACTTTTGAAACATCAAGGGAACAATATGTAATCACACAATAGTAGCATAAAGTATTGACACTTGCTAAAAGATTTGGCAATATGTTCAAGTAATATTAGTCAACAATATCAAAATGGTTACTTACCAACCACAGTAGTCATTTCACCTAGACCAACGGTATCCTTGAAGAACTCAACACTTTGATCATAAGAAGCAAGCATCCCCATGTTCAATGCCATGGCTCTTACTACAGTAGGCCCAGCACCTTTCCACAGTGAAAGAATCCCTTCATCTGCACCGATACGGTAAAGTGCCTGGAAGGCGTTTGTGTAGTTTCGGCGCTGAGCAAGAGGTAAAGTTGCATCAGCCTGCATACGAATGAGTGCCAAATCAGCTGGACTACCAACAGTTGCTCCAATTGCACCAGCAGTCAGCCCACATAGAGCTTTTTGGTAGAGTGGCAGGGGCTTGCCATCATTAGCCTCAATTGCTTTATTTGTCAAGATTCTACAAAATCATAAAAACCAATAAGTAAGGCACCCGTTAACACCATAAAAAATGCATTCCATAACCAATGTGAATGACAAACACAAAGGCTCGTAAAGAAAATCAATAAAACATGTCCTTTTAAATGGATTAAGGGCCGATTCATTTGTGAACTTTAAATAAAAACACAATGTAATTGTAGGATGGATGTTTAAAAAACAACAAATATGTAATTTCTCAAGAAAGCTCCAAAAGAACTTACGAAAGAAAATCCAATTCCAGATCCAATTGTGATGAATAATGTGATCATAAGTCATAACAACTCACCTAAACGTTCCAAGACGAGCAGTAGTGTAAGTAGCCTGCCTGAGTAACCCAGCTGATAGACCCTGCAAGAAGTGATTCAGCTTAGACACCACTAAATCCATACCTCAACAAAGGATGAATGACAAAACCAAAGCCTAAAATGTCAAATCCAATGACTCAATAAATTCATAAGCCAAAGCAAACAATATAAAAAATCCCCTTCAACTCACAGATCTAAAAGCAGGTAAATAAAACAATTAAAATGAATCATAGTCAATATCACAATCATCCCACATTGAAATTATCAACACAAATCTTATCCACTAAGAACAAAGCAATCAAAGATCTATCTATAATTGAAGAAAATTGAAACAACATCTAGAAAAAAGAAGAAAAATAACCTTATAGAAGGCACCAACACCCTCATTCTTAAGCATGGTAGAGGTGACACTAGCAGCTGAACCTTGACCCAGTTGAATCCTAACCTGAATTCAAAACAAAAAAACACAGATCTGAGTTCAATGAGAAAAATAAAACAGACCCAGATACCAATTCATCCAAAAAGTAAAGAAAAATGAAAACTCAAGAACATACCTTGATCATATCAATAGGTTGAATAACACAAGTAGCGAGCATACCAGAAGCACCACCATTGACGAAAGGCTTGATTGTTGGCCAGAAACCAGCAGCAACAGGCTTAGGCTTCTTCTCGTCTCCCATTGTTGGTGTTAGCGAGGTTGATGAGAGAAATGAAGCGAAGAAAACGAGGGAGAACGAGAGAGAAGAAAGAGTTTATTTGATTTGATTTAAGAGAAGTGAAGAACGAATCTAGTGGAAGAGTTTTATAAGCTCTTAATTGTTTTTTGTTTGTGGCTTGCAAAAAACACACACTCTTTCTCTCTCTTCTTCTTAGCCCAACAAACAAGGAAAAAAAATGAAAAGGAATCGAGTTAATAATGTTATGTTTTTATTTTTGTTGAATTTATTGACCTTACCTTTTCCATATTTTACGAAACTGGTTTTCAGCCACTGGAGTGGAATATCAATCTTCATTTCTAGTTAAAAGTATTTTGGATTGGATTTTACTCATTTTTTGATTGACTTTGCATTTTCAGATATTTATGAATTTTTAAAAAAAATTAGCATAATAAAATGATATGTTGTGTGATTTTGGCTAAATGTATTTGTCAAAATGTTTCAAAAAATCTATTTTTCTTTTTGAAAGAATGTTTTAAAAATCTATGTATAGCAATTAATCTCGTATTGTTTTTTGAGTAAGTGTGCTTAATTCATGTCAATATGAGGAGATCATTTGCATTTTATAAAATATTTGTAAATTATTTTATTGAAATAAAAATTGTACAGATATTCAAATATCTACATTTTTTTGGTGCAACAATATCTACATTTTAACTTAAGTGTATAAATGCATAATTTTTGTTAAAAAATTATACCAACAAATAAGTTCAAGATTTGAAAACTCGTAAAGTGAAATAATTTACACGGTAGTTTTTAATTGAATGCTTCTTCATTATTCCTTGCAACATAAATGCAGTTAACTATTTGTAAACACCTGATATTTTTTAAGTAAATCACAAAGTTTGTCCATGGTTTTGTAGAATGCCCTCAAATAAGACTCTAAGATTATGAATAGTTGAAAAATTATTCTCATTTTAATTGTCTCTTATCTTTTTTTTCCGTCTCTAAATAATTGTCATTTTAGAATACATATGCAACATCTAATAAGAGTGTTTCACAACGAAGAGACAATCGTTATTTTTTGTCAAACTTTACTTGCATATCGATCGAACTCTGGATTACTACGACGCTTCTCCTGACAGAAGTGAATCCAAAATAAAAAATAACCTTGAAGATTTGTATATAGGGAAGCGTTTTACGAACACTAACAAAGTCAGCTGGAAAGCACCTCACACATGATTGGGTTTAAAGGAGCATTGATGGCTTGGTTTCTACGGCTAGAGGCAACGAAGCAAGCTGTGGTGGTGTGATGCGTGATCAACCTTACAACTGGATCAAAGATTTTATGAAGTGATTCTCATATGATCATAATTACTCCGGTCAATTGTGAAAGTTTAGAGAATGAAAAAAAAAAACTAATTTACTACTACATATGGTAAATATATTTATTGTTATACCCAACAAACACAGTATTTTTATTTTTTTTTTTGTTTTTGGAAAAGAGTAAAAACAACATATTTAACCTGAAAGAAAAAGAAAGAAGGCTGGCCTTAGGTAAGTGCCCCTTGGAGGTCGGTTGCTTTCATATCTTGGAAGGAATGAGCATTAGTTAAATTAACTAATTAAAGGGTGTAAGTACTAAGAGTATCCCTAAAAAAGAATAAGAGTATAATGCAAGCAATGCCCATCCTGATGGTAGTGGAGTATGGTCCACTCCCGATACTACATCGATGTGCTAATTTCTCATACTTTGCTTGACAATGTTAGCAGTACAATTCTCGATATCTTTTTTATGATAATAAAGCAATACAATTTTTAATACTTTGACCATGTATGTTATTTAAACATGTTTACATTGCTCTTGCTAAATAAGGAATAAATAAGTCTTATTAGAAAAAGAAAAGAAGTGTGGTCAACAACATACCCTATTTTCCTAAAAAAGAAATACCATATTAATATTTAATAAGAAAGGCACCAAACAAAATATGTCAACCTCTATAATTTATTTTGCTCCAATTGCTTTTTTCTATTACGAAGAAAATAGATACATGAAATAAATTAGTAATTTAGTGGATTCCATCGGTGGATCTCAATAGGTTATCATTTGTGTCTATCTCTTTTATAAATGAACAATAAATAAAGCAAAATAAATGGAACAAAGTTGACCTCTTTGTTTTTTACCATGAAGTGCGATGAAACTAGAGACATTGAGAAAACATAAACAACTAGTCATAAAATGTTATCATAATTGATTGTGATGGTCGAATTAGTTAATCAACCTATTGAAATTAGCGATTGCCTATTACATATTGATAAGTGTGGAAACAACGTGTATGTCATTCAAATATGCACTGGCTCTACTTAATTTTTATATATACAATGATCAATTGTAAATTAAACTAGATGTATCTATCACACATGGACATCAAGAGTAAAATAAGCAAGATACGAAGGGCATTTTAGAGCATTGACAAATAAGGTTTGGCATGTTCAATGTTGGTGTTCCACACGAGGATGTGTGATTCCATGTGTGCCAACTTGTAGAAAGTGGTTGGTTTGGCAGAGGATATAAATCTTGTGGAAGCTTAGCACTGTCCCACTATCTTAATTCTCAAAGTAAGAATCTCTCCCTTTGGATTCGCCAACGAATGGCGATTATTACATTAAACTTGTGTTCTTCAATGAATGTGCATTTGTTTTTATCTGAATTATTTTGATTTTTTTAACGGACAAAAACAAAAGATTTTAAAAAGGTTATGATGGTTTAAGATAATGAAAACTGTATTATTTTACAGCCAGACAAATCTCAAGGAAAACATTTTATATTCGATTTTCCTACCACATGCATTTTTAAATCTTGATCCAGCACAGACAGGCATGGCAACAAATCACTACCATACTCGTTTTAGATGATCAATTGGGAAGGGAGGCTGATCAACAAGATTTTTTTTAGGTTGGAATAGTTTTATATATTTAATTTCATATATTTCATCATTATTGTAATATAGAATTGCAGTGCCACAAGGACCATATGACATTAAAAAAACAATTAATAACGTAAATACAAGGCCTTATCATCAACCCATGCAGGCTTCTTTGCATTGTAATAGAAAAATGCAATCATCTGAACCAGCTCATCTGCAGTTCTGAGTTCTGCAAAGACATAAGCAACAGTGCATCATTATGAGGATAGAACATAGACAAGAAGAAAAAGCATGCCTTGATGCCAAAACAAACAAAAACTATGCTTCTTGTACACACATTGAAGGTGAAGAGAATGAGTAAAAATCTCACCTTTTTCCCTGTACACCATCTTATTCCCTCGTAGAAACAAAATTTGAGGACATTCTCGAACTTTCAGGGCATAAGCCAAGTCTTTTTCGATGTTAATGTCAATCTTAATTGCCTACAATAGGAAATTTAAAGTAATATGTAATTATGGAAAACATAAGAGACTCCAGGTGTTATACGGCGAGGTTACCGCCTGTAACACTTGTGTACTGATGAATAACAGAAAAGATAAATCTAACTAGTGACTAGGGAGTGATCATGGAGTAGGGTTTATAGTGATAAAAAGCAGACATCATTTATTTTCATTTCAGGTAATGTAATAGATGAAAAATGCAGTTTTAGTACACTGAAAAGAAATTGACCATACCCTGGGAGGTAACCGATCTTTAGCACTCCAGTACACCTTTATTGCTTTCTCCAGCTCTTTCAAATTTTTCCAGTTATCATTTGCCCTGTGGAATAACAAAATCAAACACCAAAGGCTGGATTTAGCTATAAGTTGTCAGGGAGTCTAGAAGCATCAGGAGCAGCAGCGAGCTGACTAGAACATGACATATTCACTCGAAAAGCATTGAGTATACAGAATCACCTTTTTATATATCATTTATTTAGTCCAATCCTAAGCATTCACATTTTAATTCCAACATAGGTAACTAGGAATTATTTAAATCTATCAACATATCATTATAATGATGTGGGCATTTACATACATTCGAATTTTAAAATAAAAAATACATATAACTAACACAATCGATACATAAATTCATTTCTAATACACTTTTTTATTTATTCCTACATTCAACCTATTGGTTTTTTGCCTTGTAAATTACAATACCTACGAATAAATTATAATCATCTCTTGGGAACAACTGACATCTTAAATGCAAAAAGCAAGTAAATCACCGTCAACACAAAATATTTTGAAAATTTGGATTTTTTATAGAGAAAAATCAATTTCAGGAAAGCATATAAAGATTTAAGACACTATATAACGGTTAATCCGAGTCTGTAGTTGCACAGAAGCACTTAAGACTTTTTTTTTTTTTTTGAGGGAAGAAGCACTTAAGACTTGTTCACATGACTTCAAGCATATAACCAACAAATGCATGTTTTCTTTGAAAGGCTTATATATGAAGTATTGCCTGAAATTTTACCATACTTAACTCCATCAAAACCATATAAGAATAGGAATTAGTAGTACCTGTTATAGCGTTCAAAAACAAGTACGATTAAAGGGCTTGGATGGAAAGCAAAACTCTCCCACTCCAAACAATTGATCTCCTGCACCCAATTATCCTCAGTCTCCCCTTCCCAATCAATTTCAGCACCATCATCTCCTACAACATTCTTAATTGGATGCTTCTCAAAATACTCTGAAGCTCGTATTCCCCACCCGACATCTGTATCCAATGGCCAGCTCTCACTCTCTTCCTCAATCACCGCCTTCTCTCCACTACCATCTTCCTCTTCTTCCTCCTCCTCATCACTATCATCATTGCTGTGTTCTGGTTTTGATTCAGAATCATCACCAACACTGTCCTTCATTATATCTTTATGATTCTCCAAAGCACCCGCATTTTGTTGCCGAATTGCAGCAAACGTGTTTTCCAGTCTGTCGCGTACAAAATCTTCGACTTTCATAGCCTCACTTTTACGACCGCGTCTTGGCTTCCTTGGAATTGTTGTTGGAAATTTATCCTCAGAGTCTCTATCATCCTTATTAATGGATACACCATCTCCACGTTGGAAACTTTTCCCCTTATTTTTTGGTCTTTGTTTGGATACAGGATTAGGTTCGGGTTCGGGTTTTGAACTAGAATTTGTAGAAACAGAACATGATATTGATATAGGCTTTACAATGTGGTGGGTAGATAAAGTGGAATAAGATAAGAATCTCGAATGAGAAAAAGGTGAGAACGTTCGAGGCACAAGAGCGGTTTGGAGAATAAGCATTTTGTTGAATAGAAGTTTAAAAGGAATTGAAAGGTTTGGTTGTGTAATTTTAACAAACAGTTGGTGCTCAAAACACGCGGGAACACAAATACTCACTAAACTAACTACTTACTATAATTGGGGTTTCAAAAAGAAGCTTCTGAGAAGAAAATGAACCAATGTATACCTTGTTGTAGTTGTGACTATTTGAATGTTCTACTTTTCTTTTCCCTCTTTTCCTCCTAGCTCGTTAATTTTTGGTAACCAAGCTATGCTACTACTCTGTTTTCTGTATCGCCACGTATGTATATAAGATCTTTTAATCCAGTTTTCTGTTTGGAGTACTAGTCCATAGTAAAGAGGAATCACTTATAATTTGAATTCTTAAATAAATATCCTAAGAAAAGAATATGCATCGTGTTTTTACAATAATTAGTTAATCCTATGATTACGAGCCTTACAATTAAAAAAAAGATAAGAACCGTTGTTTTATTGTTTATTTCAAAAAGTAAAAGATATAATCTAAGTTAGGAGTGTCCAAGTTTATGGCCTAGGTTTAGTATGTTGGTGTATATTCGAGATATGTTTAATAGGTGTTGGAACATCACCAAGAGATGTTTGACACCTGTGTTCAAAGCATGTCTGAGAAGTGTTGGTGTCTAAAATGTATCTGACATACAAACAATTTAGTATGACTCTAATAGTTTTGTTAACAACAAATTGAGTTCGGGGTTTTTGTTGATCGGGTTAAAAAATTTGAGCTAACTTTTGGGTCATTTTTTCTCTTTGATTCTATATATTATTAACATAAACTAACTCAAGTTCAAGTTTCTATTAACCATATAGAGAATCAATATAGAGTAAGTTGTTGTTAACAATATAGAAAATCAAATTAAGTGACCAAAAAGTTAATTCAAGGATGAGATCTAACTCATTGAACACTTTCTAACACCGTGTTAAGGTTTTTCATGTGCTAGTTTCGGATAAGATATGAATTTGAATTTGCAAATATTAAAAAAAAATGCAAAATTCACATGCACTACATACATAAAATATCCCTTCTAAAACATTGTTAAAGTGAATGGTTGTAACTTGTAATTCTACAATTAATTTTGTTTTTTTCCATGATACTTGTTAAACAATTTTTATTCTTCCTAAAAAAAAAAAAAATTAATTTATTCTTCATTCAATCGCACATCACAAGAGTCGCTTATTTTTATAACTTAGCTTATATGCGTAGGACTTCAACCGGCAGAAATTTATTCTATTCTATGTTATTGTAGTTAAAATCTTCAAGTGAACTCTATTCTATTCTATATTATTGTAGTTAAAAATTTTAAGGTTTTTCTGTGTTAGCGATATATTTGAATTTGCATATGCCAAAAAAAAAAAAAAGCAAAATTCACCTGTACTGCAGAAAGAAAATGTCCCTTCTAAAACATTGTTATAACAACATTGTATGAATGGTTGTAACTTGTAATTCTATAATTAGTTTTACTTTTCTCCATGATACTAAGTAAACAAATTTTAAATTCATTCATACACACATCACCAGTGTCGCTTATTTTCATAACTTTGCTTATACGCCTAGGACTTCACGTGGCAGAAATTTATTCTATCCTATATTATTGTAGTTAAATCTTCAAGCTTCCAAATCAAAGGATTTACTGTCTTGTTCATCCCTCACTTATTTATCAACATGAAGAGGAGTGCCTGTCCTCGTCTACCTGAGAATTCTTGGTCACTAAAGTCTGCTCTGAATTGATAGTTCATGCTTCATCTGATCCCTCATTACCCTCCTCAGGATTTTGTTGGAAGATGTTCGAGGAAACTCGGGGACTATTTTAACAACGCTGACCTGAAACAATGTAATGAAAAGAGTTGGTTGTGAGTGTTGGACATCAGTTAAACCCAAGTCAGTTCAGTTTTCACTTTTCAAATGGTAAACAATAAGCTGCAATCAATTGATGATTGTTAAAATTCAACCAAGGGGTCAGACCTTAAACAAAGGATTGAGGTTGCTTTGAATAGCTTTAGAAAATTTCATCCTTAGAGTTTCTGCATTTGAACTGTATCCTTCCTTTAGAACTACAAATATAACAAGCTGTTCTGGGCCCCTATTTTCAGTTGCAACACCGACTGCAGCTGTCTCCAAAATGCATTCATCAGCCCTGTCACATACACGCTCAATTTCTATTGAACTTGTCTGCATACCAGCAACAGAAAATTCTACGTGTGAATAACATTATCCAGTCCATATAATGCCAAAGAGTGATGTTCATGTTAAGTTAAACACACTTCATTAAGCTAATAAAAGAATTAAATGCACAGGAATTCTCCTCTTATTTCCATTTTTTCTCCTGTCTTCCCTGGATTATGATTTTGACTACTCTCAGATTCATTGAAATTCATAGTAGTTTTCTTATTATGCATTCTTCCTGAAAGAGTCATACCTTTATTCCACCAAGATTCATGGTGTCATCAGCCCTCCCTTGTACGATGATATAGCCACCAACCATTCTCTTGATTATATCTCCATGTCTCCTAAGAACCTGCTAATACACATATCATGATAGACATGGAAAGTTATAGCAATAATAGCAGAATGAGACTAGTCAAATTTCAAAGTAGTTGTATCGAAATGTGTCGGTATGTCAAGACAAAATGGAAAAATCATTCTAAGCATATTAATTGAAGTAGTAGATACCTTTCCTTTATACAAGGGCATTCCTTTAAAGTAAACCTCATCATGGTCGGCATTCAGTAATCTATCAGATGCTCCAAGAGAGACCGGAAATAAACCCACTTCACCAACACAAGGAACATTTTCTGGCTGTCATATTGGTCAAAGAGAGCAATAAATCAGAAAACCTATCAATAAATTTAAGAGTGCAATAGGGACTGAAAGTTACAAGAAAAAATTGGTGAACATAGGGCTAGCATAAAAACTAGACATGTACAGTAACAAGTATTGAAAAAGATTCATGTGCAGAATTCAAATTGATGGCCATTAGGAACTATGGATCATAGATTTTGAGACTAGGGTGTCTGATTGGCCATTATCACGCCAACATACTCTGCAGCACTGACACTTCTGATCAGAGGCGTACACATGTGATAACATTCAATTAATTCATTCTTTTAAATTATCAGTGTCCAGTGTTTGTGTGTTATCAGTGCTTCATAATAACCTTTCCGTTCCCTAGTCTGGAAGATGAAGTAAGCACACATCCATCACCTTTGCCACAACAAAACTATACTGATGTATTGGCACAATGTAATGTGGTGAGAAGTGGCAGACTAGCAGCACAAGTAAATAAAATTATAACCAAAGAATATAAATTATCCAGAAAAAGTTCTTACATAAGGAACTCCATTGTCGTCAAGAATGACAAAGCCAGTTGTCATTGATGCTGTGCTGAATGCTCCAAAAGCTTGAGGCTGCAGGGGACTTCCCGTAATGTAACTGGACGCAAGCTCAGTTCCTCCACATAATTCAATGATTGGATTGTAATAAGACTTTGAAGAAAGCCATAGATCATCATCAACATTTGATGTTTCTCCAGTGGAACAAAATAACCTGCATACAACAAGGGCAGTTTAGTTCATCTTTCTTAGTAGCTATTTTATTCTTTACACTTTCAATAGATATTACTTTATTTTTGTCCAATCTAAGCCCTCCATACATCGAGTACTCTTCCAAGATTTCACTAAACTTGGAACGGTTCCCAAAATGGTAACACCTGCATCCTGAACAATCATAGTACAATGAGTAAAGTTGTGCCTCGGTGTGATGTATTTGCTGAGAAGGAAAATAGATGATAGGCATGTTATAGAATCTGTGTTTAAATTAAAATCTGAGAATGCTGTATAGATACAACGATGTACAGTTACCGTTACTACATAGAATCATTACCCTATTTAAATTATTTCGAACACTCCCCCTCCAACTGAAACTTATAAATCATATTTGTTACATATATAACTAATTTAAAGTGTACACATCTTCCAATTTATGAAGCTAGTGATAATGTTTCTAGATTAGATCTTTCCTTCAATGAAATGACATTCTATCTCAAATGTTTGGTTCCCTTGTGGAATATTGGATTTGAGAGATATGCAGGGGAGTCTGATTATCATAAACGCGTTTCATCTATGTAACATCCCCAAACACATTAGTTCTTTAAGCAACTTTTTGAGTCAGAGTTTGATGATAGTAAACGAATAGTGGATTTGAGGTGATGATGATATAGAGTCAGACGCCAACCTTATTCCATCGAGAATGGTCAACTATAGGAATGAAATAGATTTTCGTGGTGAGATGGTCTTTATACTGTGAGTGGATCCTCTCCGTTTCTCATTCCCGTTATTTCCTCCATTATTATCAGGAATGTAAAATATGCTTTTGTGGTATCAGGTGGGGTACAAATATCCCCTGTATACCCCAACACTTTAGTAATCAAGAGGAGAACTGTAGTAATGGTTCTCATTACAAATCAGTGTTTATATGTTTGTTTGTTGTTCCAACATTTTAGTTGATCAAAACAATAATTGATAACCACCATATACAGAAGAAAATACTAAATAAATTAATTATTTATCTATAGAAAAATTATTAAAGTATTTCAAGTAATGAAATATTAACTTGGAAGACTCACCTGAACAAATTTCCCAAAACCATGGCCTTGAGGAGATCCGTGGTACAAAGCAAGAGTTGCACCATTTAGAAAGCAATGATATAACAAAGTAGGTCCTATCACCCATCCCAAATTTGTAGGCCAGCAGTAGACATCTCCAACTTGAACGTCAATAGCAGCCCATCCATCAGCAGCACTTCGTATTGGGGCAAGTTGAGTCCAAGGAATAGCTTTTGGATCTCCTGATAAAAGCCAACATATTACCAGAAAAGCATTATAATGAGTGGTCTCTACCTGATATGTCATACATAATACGGGATAATCTTTACCTGTGGTTCCAGATGAGAATAGTATATTAGTGACAGAATCGATCGATTGATAGACTGGAGAGTAATGAGCTGATCTGCAAAGAGTCGGGTGTTAAGGTCAGACTAAACAAAACTTACGAAAGAGAAAACATGAAATTTCTCAATCTGTCTCATTTGACCCCGTTTTCGGGACATTTTGCTGTGAGTATTTAGTATGTACAAGTGACCGCTTAATTAAATTAAGGTATTGTCTAATGAATTCATTGCAATATGCAATACCTGGAGCTCTGACTTCCAGAAGAGAGAAAATCTTTCCATGACAAGTCTTGTTCCCTTAATTGTACAGCTACATCATCACCTATCACAGGGAGCACGATAACTTTACTTGCAGCTGCCTCAATGACTCGACTGCAAAGACAAATATGCAGAATAAGATCTCAAATGATATATGTGCTTAAAGAACGGTTGTAAATCCATCTAACAACCATTCAAACAGTATTATCAAGCTCAAGTTAAGGACAGTAAAGCAGTCTGAGAGAAGTAGTCAAGTAAGTATTTTCTATATCAGCATCTAGAATTGAAACATTAATTAATTACTGCATCAATAGATTATCAATACATAACCTAGCTATCGTAAATAAAAGTTATTTCCACTTGACATGTCAACTATCTTTAAATAAATCAGACTAAGGCATCATAACAATGACCCAGACCCGAGTAAAGTATGATTTTGGTATTCAAAAGTTAAAGTGCTGCCAAAAATGCAGTAACAAGTACTAGTGATTTATTTTACCTGTACAAGGGGATTTTCCTGCCACCTCCTGATATGAAATCCTGAAAACAAAAGCTGAGTGAAATACCATTTAAATTTATTGAAAAATTGGATATTGATAGAAACCCACTCTAATATTGATGAAAACTGGGAGTTAACCCAGAAATTGCAGAAACTGAATGAAAGAAACAAAAAGGGAGCACTGCAGTAATTAGGCTAACTCTTCGAGGGGCTCGCTTCGTCCCAAGTTTCACTTTTCTTGCAGTATACTTGCTTGATTTACTTTTCCCACTCTCTCTACTTTAAATAATCTAATTGAGTTCATACCTTCTTCATTCTTCCTATCCTGGGTGCAATTTTTCCAGGCACTTACAATGGAATGCTCTATCTGTAATCACTTTTTCAGTTTTCCTTGCCATTTTTGCACTTGTGAGTCATTTTATTGGTGACTAGGGTATCCCGAACAGGAGAGGAGACAGAGACTAATCCCGCAAGGTACCAAGATGCATTTGAGGGGATGATTTTTTACAAGAAAACCTTTTTCCCTCCCCCCCTTTATTAAAGAAGGTATACGTAATACTGGTAAAATATGAAGTAAAGCAATATAAATTTCAAAAGGAGTTTTAAAAACCTGATAGAATGTTTGTTATCTGAAGGTAAAATTTCCATGTAGACTAGACATAAACAATTTGGCTTGGAATTCTGAAAGCTTTAAGAATCCCCCGCATTGAAAGGTTAATCTTCCAAGGGAACTCCAGAAGATAGGATCTATTCCAACAGATAGGTTGGAAATACAGGCACAGCCGAAGTTTTAGAAAACAAAAAGGAATGAAAAATACTTGCACTCTTGCAATATGATTTTAAAGGAATCATAAATGCATCCAGCTGAAATTTGGTTCAACCATTATGAAACAAATATAAGCAATATTAATAAAATTAATAAATGTCGTTAGACAAAGTATGTGTGGATTAGCTTTTGCTTTGATGGACGTGCGTTTACACTGCCATTTTGCTGTGGTTTTCTAGAGCTAAAAATCTCAGCTTTTAATAGACATACGTCTACAACCACTTCTACCGTGAAAACAAACAAAGCAAAAGATGTTCAATGGGAAACATCAAGAGGAGAACTAACCTAGTGTTCCAAAACTTTGGCTTCTTTTTGTGTTTTTTTTTTTAAATCATCAATTACATCAAAAGCTTTTCCTCACTCTAGTAAGTGGATTGAACCACATGGATCCAACAATCTTATTTTTTCAGTAGAAAACAATATTTAGAAACGATAATTGATGGAACAATGTATAAAGATCGAATGAAACCAACACTTAAAACTGTGTTCAATTGAAGAAGATGGAATTGGAAATTGGGATTCTAGGGTTTCTATGGTTTTTAGAGAGAGAGAGAGATATGAATAAAAGACTTGTGTAATTTTATTGAATGAATTGAACTACTTATTTACAAGGTATATGAAGCTATATATACATCAAGGGATGTAACAAACTAGTGAAACAAACCATAACAAACTCTTAACTTCACGTGCAAGTAACAACAGTTAGTTACTTCACATGCAAGTTTCTAAACAAAAGACTAAACAAAGATAAAACTAATTCTAACTAAAGTGAATTACTTAACCGATAGATTAAGGTGTTTCTTAGTAGCTTCTCCCAGAGCTTTTTTGCTGTTCCTCTGTATCTGTTTTTTGAGCTTTCCTTTGTATGACCAGCTCTTCTCACTGGATGCCCAATGAATCTTATCCTCACATAACCAAATAATCCTAGTCAAGTAACTATCATTTTTTATTTAATACGAGGCACTCAAACACTTTATGTATTGAATCGTATCATACAGGAAACAGAAGACATTTAGAGTTGAATGAAAATGAAACTTTCTGAGGCACAACAAGGATTTGGTTATTGTAGTATTCCTTCAAACACACACTGAATACTAATATGATAAACATAAATTGGTAACTAAGAAAGACAAGTCCTGCGAAAGTCATAAACATAGTACCAAATTAGAACATTACCTGTGTGAAAACACCCTTTGCATTGGAAACGCGGAGTCGAGTGGCAATCTCTTTTGGTGCAAAGCTATCAGCTATTGATACCACAACACATCCAGCTAAAACAATGGCCAGATATATAATCACGGCATTGACCGTCATTTGCATGTCAATTGCAATTGCATCACCCTTTGAGAAATTGGCATCTATTGCATTCGCCACAAGCCTGGAAATAACACGACAAACACATTAAGAAAACCAAAAGGGTGAGGTACGACATGAGACATGAGAAGTGACATACATGACTTGCTGACGAAGCTGTTTGAGAGTGATACGATTAACCTCGGAGTTATCAGAACCTTCATCCCTCCAAACAATGGCTATACTGTCGTCTGGTTTGTTAGGGTGGGAGCTAGGTTGCAAACAACAATCGGCAATATTGAGGACAGAACCAGGAAGCCATGTTCCTCCGTGTTTTGAAGGGTCAGAAGACGTATCTAAAATGCAATTTGGAGGTTGAACAAAGGAAATAGAAAGTTCCTTGAGAACAAGAGACCAGTACACCTGTAGTATACAAGAGAGGTTGAAACTAAATTACAGAAATAGAATGAAAACTATGGTTAGTTCTATGGTGGAGTGCCTTCATAAGTGGTCCACCATAGACCAATACTTAAACGGCTAAGACATTGCCTTGATTGATGTCAGTTCAATACGAGTTACATATTTTATTTATTTACCGTTGTTTTAATCAAACCGATTATCTATGAAATTGCTAGTTGAATTAAGTAATTATTTAACGTCTGTTGTGGTTGAAGTTTTAAACATTTTTTGTGATGGTGACCCATATATAAAAAGAAACTAAACTTGCACTTGCACTTGCACTTGCCTCGGGATGTTGAACAGAGAAGTTATGAAAAAGAGGAAAACTAGTAATAGGATCTTTGTAGGAGGATGCTCCCAAAAGATCTGGACCATGAGCTTCCATAAAACAACCCATGTTGGTGCGTCTTGCTTGCTTCCTAAATATGGAAACCAATAAACAATTATAAATGAATACATATAAGTAAGCAGCATATACAATTAGAGTGACTTACAGAGAAGGGAAGCAATAAAGAGGAGGAGGAGAAGAAGAGGAGTGATGATGATCATTATAGATGGCATAGTAGAGAAGCTGATGCAAGGGATGAGGATATGATGGTTTGAGGACTCTACGGCTGACGAGGTGGCGCCATGTGTCAGTGGAGGAGAGTGAGGACAATGGCAACGAGAGCAGAACTTCCTTCAATTCATTGGCTTCAGCAGGTGATAAGCCAGCCTTCACAAAATCATCGACTCCCAACTCCATTATGCTCTTTTTTCCCATTTCTTTCTTTCACACTTTTTTCCAACTTCAAAAGCATCAATAGTTATTCAAAACTTCAATGCTGTCAGTTTTGGCTGCGAAAAACCTTCCGAGTTGAGTCGAGTCAACAGGTGGAGCCCAGCCTCCCTGCCCAAGCTCACCTAACATAGTTTAATTTGGGAGTAGGTGGGATTTGCATCTCTCAAGTTTGAAAATCCATTGTTCTATCTTACTTATCTTTTGACGATTTCAAATTAATTTAATGAAATATTTATTTGTCAAATTGTTTTTTAATGAACTTCGATGTTATAGACATACTGAAAAGGCAATTCAAGGACATTCGTAGACAAATCAACCATTTCCACAAGTACATAATGGAGAAAGGGAAGGGAAATTAAGAAGTGTAGAGTTATCTATGTTGACTTGACATCAATGAATATTATTTATTTCTCTTCTTTTTTTTCACAAGTATTTATTTGTCTTCTATTATATATTATAATCTATGACATAGATAAGTAAATAAATTGTTTTCATTTTTGTCAAAAAAAGAAAAAATTATTTTAATTGATATCAACTTAACATATCCATATTTTTTATTGAGTAAATTGAGTTAAAGATAAAGTTATATTAGAATTAAAACTTAAGTTATGATGAGATAAATTTGGTTATATTCAATTATTTAAATAGTTAAAAATGATAAAAAAAAATATAAGTAAAATATATTAAATAAAAGATAAAATCATAGTCCCGTGAGCATAGCTTAGTTGGTAGGACAATGCATTATTATATGCAGGGGCCAGGGTTCGAACCCCGGACACCCCACTTATTCACCTTATAAGATGAATTCTAACTACTAGACTACCTGACCAAAAAAAAAGAAGATAAAATCATAAATTTAGTTTAAAAAAATATATTTGTTTATTTATTTATAAGAGTGAAGACTCAATTCAACCTTTCACAATTTTCTCGCAAGTCAATTAGGTCCCTGCCAAAAGTATAAACTTGTATTAGTCTCTAGCTCGTTGTATTAGAGAGACTAATTTGTTTCTATCAAAATTAGCATCAGGACAAACACTAATGTATCCATCTTTCTGCTTTTATCTACGAAAATATTTGAGTTTATAAATTTTATCTGATTATTTAAAAAAATAAGTTATTTAACTAATAAAGAATGATATAATGAAAAAAAATTAAGAGATATCTAATTGGACATTTTTTTTAGTAGTGACTAAAAAAGAAAAGAAAAAAAGAGAACACTGAGAAAAAGGTACATCCTAGGGTATAAGCATCAACACAAACTCCAACTTAGACAGAGGGACATGCCAAAAAGTCAAACATAGCTTTGAAGAGCACTCGAGCTTCGCTAAGAAATCCGCACAATAGTTTCCCTCTCTAAACACATGTTTGGTGCTGGTGGTCACCGTTCGGAAGATTGAATAGTTGACTTCTTTTATACTCTCAGGCAAGATGATGCACTTTTTTCCAAAGATAAATATTAAAGACACTCTTTTCAACACTCTCTTTGTCATTCATTTTCTTACTAGATGAAATCAATGTAAGACCCACTACTTTGGAACTAATTTCCAAAGTGTGAGGCCCAAAATGATTTGAGTCAATAAGACGTAAGTGTTGAAGAGAGTGTTGAAAAAAGAGTGTTGTTAACACTACTATTTTCTAAGATATTTGATGTTTATCATAATTTGACGTTGATTATCAACAATTATATTCAGTTTAACATATACTATGATCAATTTTTTTTAAATAAGATTAAAATAAATCATTTTTATAAGTTTAATATTGTTTTATCGTAGCAGAGTGATTCTTATTTTAATGTAATTCAACAATTTTTTAATTGATAATTAAAATACCTCTAAAAAAATTGATAACTTAAATAATATTGTAAAAACAATAAAGTAACAAATAAAATAGTTTAAATAAAAGGTAAAAATTGATGGAAAAAATCTAATCCAAAATGATTTATCATCTTTATATTAGAGCTTAATTTGAAATTAATTTCTCAAGAATTAAACCAGTGAGTTTATATTTTATACCCTCTGTATCTGATCAACAAAGAAATCCATCTGTTAGAAGGAGATGGTTGTTGGTCGAATCCGTGTTTTGGAATGGGAAGCAGTACGTATAATCGAGTCTAATTGCACCACACTCAACCACGCAAAACAACTTCACGCTCACATCTACCGTAACAATCTTCACCAATCTTCCTACGTTATCACCAACCTTCTCCGTTTCATTACCACACTCCCTCACGTTCCCGTTCACACTTACCCTCACCTTCTCTTCTCACAAGTCCATTCCCCTAACCCCTTTCTCTACTCTGCTCTCATTCGCGCTTATGCTCGTAACGGACCCTTCCACCATTCCATTCGTTTATACTCTTCCATGTTAAACAATAACGTTTCTCCTGTTTCTTTCACTTTTTCAGCTCTTTTTTCGTCACTAAAGAATCCTAGTTTGGGATCACAACTTCATGTTCATGCGTTCTTGTTTGGTTTTGTTAATGATTTGTATGTTGGTAATACTATTATTGATATGTATGTGAAATGTGGGGTTTTGAAATGTGCACGTAAGGTGTTTGATGAAATGCCACACCGCGATGTGGTTACTTGGACTGAGTTGATTGTTGCGTATGCGAGGAGTGGTGATATGGATTCCGCGTGTGAGTTGTTTGATGGGTTGCCTGTTAAGGATATGGTTGCTTGGACGTCTATGGTTACTGGGTATTCTCAGAATGCCATGCCGAAGAAAGCATTGGAGTTTTTCCGGAAAATGCGAGAGAATGGTGTAGAGGTGGATGAGATTACGTTGGTTGGTGCTATTTCTGCTTGTGCTCAATTGGGTGTTTCTGGCTATGCTAATTGGATAAGGGAGATTGCTGAGAGTTCTAGATTTGTGTCTGCAAGTAATGTTCTTGTGGGGTCTGCTTTGATAGATATGTATTCTAAATGTGGTAATGTGGAGGAGGCTTATAATGTGTTTAAAGGAATGAAGGAAAGGAATGTTTTTTCTTACAGTTCTATGATTGTTGGGTTTGCAGTACATGGTCGTGCTCGTGTCGCGATCAAATTGTTTTATGAGATGTTGGACATTGGGATAAAACCAAATCATGTTACTTTTGTAGGTTTGTTTACGGCGTGTAGTCATGCTGGCATGGTTGAACAGGGTCAGCAGCTCTTTGGTGCCATGGAAGAATGTTACGGTGTTTCTCCAACTGCAGATCATTATGCTTGCATGGCAGATCTTCTTGGCCGGGCAGGACACTTGGAAAAAGCGCTCCAGCTTGTTCAGACAATGCCTATGGATCCCAATGGAGGTGTGTGGGGAGCACTTCTTGGAGCATCACATATCCATGGGAACCCTGATGTTGCTGAAATTGCTTCTCGCCGTTTGTTTGAGCTTGAACCTGATAACCTGGGGAATTATTTATTGTTGTCCAAAACGTATGCACTGGCTGCAAGATGGGATGATGTATCCAGGGTCAGGAAATTGATGAGAGAGAAGCAATTGAGAAAATATCCGGGGTGCAGCTGGGTCGAAGCGAAGAATGGTATTGTTCACGAGTTCTTTGCTGGTGATGCGAAACATCCAGAAATTAATGAGATAAAGAAGGCGCTAGATGATCTTTTGCAACGACTGAAGGCTACTGGATATCAACCAAAACTAAATTCTGTGCCATATGATATTGATGATGAAGGAAAGAGGTGTTTACTTGTGTCTCATAGTGAAAAACTTGCTTTGGCATATGGACTGTTAAGTACAGATGCTGGCTCCACTATAAAGATTATGAAAAACCTTAGGATATGCGAGGATTGTCATATTGTAATGTGCGGCGCCTCCAAACTTACAGGAAGGAAAATTGTTGTGAGGGATAACATGAGATTCCACCACTTCCTTAATGGAACTTGCTCTTGTAGTAATTTTTGGTGAGCAAGACTAGGTCCATGTAGAGGTTTAAAACATATATTTTGGTGTCGGAGGAATAACTTTGAAGTAGGAGTCAGCATTTTCTGTTATTGACAAATGTAAAGAATTGTTTTGTGGCTGCCTACAGATTGACTATCGACGAAGGATATTTAAATTTTAAATCAACTGCATACCAATTTACTTAACAAAGCTTATTTATCACATCAGGGAGTTAGAGATGGAGAAGGAAAGTTGGAGCAATTCTTGTGTGAGCATTGATATTGTATAACCAATCAGAAGCTCAATAATGTATTAATACATTTTAAGAGCTAGTTTTGAGGTTCTCTGGTATATAGTAATAAGACACTTCCTCATATATAGTAAGAGATATGCTAGCCACAAACGCTCTGTCAATCGCCAATCAACACATGCGCGTTTGATGGGCCACGTTGCTTTTTAAAAGAAGCTAATGACTTGTGCACCGGCTCATCAGGTTGAGTAATTTTTAACACTTTTTTTAATTAAAAAAAAGGTCACATTCCAAATAGTCACACTCTTTTGCGCGTGAAACATCAAACACCACCGGAAGCTTCATCTAGCAAGACAGTGACCACCACAACAATCACCTTCAACTTCCCTTCTTCCTGCTACTGCCATCTAAACGACCAACACCGTCCTTCTAGAGTCCAACCAGCCAACACCTCTTCCCCATCTTCACAACCATCAACCGTCCTTCTAGAGTCCAACCAGCCAACACCTCTTCCCCATCTTCACAACCATCAACCCCGTAAACAAAATACACAAAAATGAGAATAATTAGACAAAACAATGGAGGAATCATCTAATTCAACCTCTTCAAACTTCAATCTCAATCTTTGTTTTTTTCTTTCTCGTCTCCATCTTAAGAGGAAAAAAGAAAAGGAAAATGGGTAGGAAAATTGTAAGACACAACCAGTGATGATGGTGGTGGACACTCCACTCCTCCTGAATAATTTGGGTTAAATGAATCGAAAACCATGTGTAAAGAGGAAGGTGGCCTGTGAATTTTCGAAAAGGAGATGATGATATCGGCGAAGACTTTCCGATCTCTGATTTTTTTATTTGATAAATTTCCAATATTTGATTTTTTTTTTTTGTGGTGAATGTCTGATTTGTTTTGGTGAGAGAATAAAAAAGAAGTGTTGAAAAAAAAAATGTAAACCTGAATAGCCGGTAGCCGAACATGGAACAGAAACGTGGCCCAATGCAAAAGTGTGTGTTCGCAAAAGAGTGTTGGAGTGTTTGTCCATAGCAGTTCTCGGTATAGTAATTAATTGGCAAGTAAGGGCAACTCCAAGACATATTTTTTTACTCATAGAAAAGCAAATGTTATACTTATATTTGATCAAGTATAATTACGTAAGATCAAGTGATCCTACATGGAGATGAGAAACAAGGGCTGTCATGGGGAATCAGAGGAACCCTATTATATTGATTATGGTTGCATAGTAAAACTTCAAATAGGAAGTGACAATGAATAAGACATTTGTAAACAAGGAATGATGAGTTAGTGAAGAAACCGGCTAAAGGAAGCCCTTATTGTTTTCGGTCTTCTAGAGGATATAGTAGGTTCCTTTTTAGTGTTACACTACAGTTCTTATGACTTGATAAACTCAGATCTCGTTGCTTCAGAATTTAGGGCTTGCATGATTCAGTGCTTTCTCTGGGTACTTGCATTTTTGCCGGCACCTAGTTCAAGTTGTTAGAACACATACAGACTTTCATTCACAGGCTGTTAATTTGTCGACATCTTGTCGGAAGGACAGCTTAGCACCCTCTCCTGCTGCACCCAAAAATGGATAAAGTAGAAATTATGGATGGATTTGGGGATCATATATTCAATTGCATGTATCTTCCTTTTTTTTTAATGTCATATTGCCTCTCATCCCCAAATTTCGCTTCAAGGAGAATCCTCACTGAACCTCATGATATTTCTTTAATTCTTTGTTGAAATTGGGTTAGCAACTTAGCATTTTGAATGACATGGATTCCTTGCAAGTGAGAGATATTGGTCCACAATGAATAACCTCGTAATGTTTTAGTATTTGACAATGTATTGCTTGATTCTTTTTCTTAGTCCACTCTAAATTCCTCTCAGCTCAACTATCATAATGCATTATATACTTACCTCTTTAAGATCAAATTTTGAAGCTTCTTTATTAGATTTAAGATCAAATTTTGGCTACCTTGTAGAAGTCTAGCATCTTCGACTAGACAAAAAATGAAACAAGAAAATGTTTTTGTTTTATCTGGAAAACAAAAAAGATATTTTTTTTTAGAAAAAAAAAGAGGCAAAATTGAAGGTTTTTATAGTGTCCTAGAATTATATTTTTGTATTCGATCACTTCGAGATTAAAAAAGTAATATGATGCAAAATTATTTAGAGGTTTTTTTTATTGGGTACAAAGATTATTTAGAAGTTAAAAGATACAATTTTATGGTTTCCCCATCGCATTCTTTTAAAAATCTAAAACAAGTTTGAGTTTTCAATTTAAAATAAAAATAAAAATAAAGAATTATTGTTTTCTATAACAGAAATAATTAGGGTACTCATCATATTTCCTGAGCTTGTGCTAGATTTATCTGACGGTACGATTAACCAGAGTTTGTTCTAACATAATATATTTTAGGAATTTAATAGGATCACTGATAGATGGACATTTATAATTTTCATATATTCATTCAACACTTTATTTTCTCATCCTTTAGTTATCTTTTCATCCTTCATTAATATTCACATTTGTCATATCATTCTATCTATTTCTTTCTCTTTCAAAGTGTCAATTGGACTTTGAGTGTCTATAAAAAAATTTCTCTTAATTATTATGTACCAACAATTTTAGATAAATTCCAATCATATACAATTATTGTGTCTTGCTATAAGATTATTTCATAAAAAATGCTAAAAATATTATACATAGTAAGATATGATTGTATTGTGTTTAAATTGCCGATGCATATTCAATTATTAGTTGAAACAATTTTTGGTTGGACTTAAATTTACTTTTCAATCTAACATCAAATGGTGATTTTTTTTTTGTAGTGGCCGGGGTTTGAACCCCGACCTTACATATTTTATGCATTGTTCCAATCAACTGAGTTAAGCTCACGATGACTCAAATGGTGATTAGTCTATAGGCAGTCTGAATTGCTTAAAATTCCATAAAAACAAATATCAAATGGGAGAATCCGATCCATTTCTAAGTAGAAAAAATGTATCAGAAATTGTGTTCCGATATGTTGAGTAATGCCGAGTGGCCTAAAAGCAATCACGAAACCAGATTACTATGACTCTTCTTAAAATTGAATGGTTAACAACAAAAAAGAAAAATGTCAATGCATATAAATAAAGCATATATTTTTTGTCACAAACTTGCGATTTCAAAAGAAAATTGTACTGGTAGTATGAAGTTCGACAATAGATTTTTTTTTTTGAAGGAGAAAAAATATAACAAAATGGAGTTTGACCTGACTCAATTACAGGGTCATGAGTGTTCACACACCAAGCAACAGTTCCACAATGACCTTCCACCGTCAACATAGTAACATCACATGTACTGCTTTCATCTATGTGCAGAGTCTACTTCCATAGAAACAAGTCCCACATCGAAAGATAATATAAATATAGAAAGAAGGTTTGGATATATAAACGAGCAGTGACACTTCAACAAGTATTTGTGGGATTGAATTGAATAGAAAGCTTCTCCAGAATATAAAGCGGCGGTTAATTACTGAATTTGAACACACTCACAAAGTGAGGTGTATCAATACTCTTCCTTCATAATTTATAAATAAACGATCATTTTTTGTGTATAAATAGCTATTTGTCAATATTTATATTTTATAGAATATCATTTTATAAGAAAAAATATCATTTCATTGTTTATAAAAATTATTGTAAATTATTTTACATATTATCGTAAAAAATAATTAATGTTTTCAATTATGAGTGATAAAAATTCAAAAAAAATTAATTTTATTTCGTTGACACTTTTGATGAATAAGATTTAGTCATTATAATTATAAGTGATAAAAAAAATATTTTTCTTAAAAAAAACAACTCATTTAGTTATTAATTTAAAGAATGAATGTACGGGTACACTCAAATATATTGGGTGAACCATAGAATTTGCCTTAAATATTATGGGCTAGAAGATTCTCAAGTCGATGGATTGAACAAAAATGAATAGAAAACATATTGCTGTGTTTTTTATTTTGTTCATATCATCAAAAAAATTTATTGAAAATCTACGAACCCAACAAAATTATACTAGACTAAGTTTGTTTCATTTCTATCGTAACTTAAATCCACGTTGAAAGAAATCTCAGAAATAGGAAAGTGGATTAAATACAGTAAAATTCCATGGTGAAGTCATGAAAATGACTTTTTTTAGTAAAGTTAACACTATAACATCAAAAATGTAATGAGTAACATCTCACTGTTTGTACAATGACATCAAAAGTTCGGTTCTCATAGTATCATCAATTCATCAGATATATAAGACTACACTTAATTTAATTTTATCCTACCTTGTTATAAGTGTAACACTTAAGACTATCATATAATATCATCAACTCTGTTTGCATGTTAAAGATTCCAACGATAAAACAGTACCCGTAAGTTCAAGATGTTACAAGCATTACTAGATGAATTACTATTGATCATTAATTAGTAATCAACAATTTAAAAATGAATCAAACATTAAGATCAAAATTAACTTTTTCAAAAAAGTCAATTTCCTGCACCGTAGAACTCCCATGTAGGAAATCAAGCGGTGTCTCTGGGAACAAAATTGTGGGATCGATGTTAAATTACTTCTTTAAAAGGTAATTTCCTTCTCCTAATAATATTGCATTTTAGTCCCATGTTTTTGTTTTGAATCATCATTTCTTCCTCGGCTGAGTTGAAATTCTTTAGTGTTCAATCCTATGCAAGAAAAAAATGATGAATAAAAAAAGAATATGGTTTTGCTGCCTTTTATAGATTTATTTATTTCTTATTCTATTTTCTCTTGTATGTATGCTCTTTCTGCATAAGAATGGATTATTGTCTGATATGTGTTGGATCAACTCTTTCATCAACAATTCATTCACTCAACAAATCTATTACCTCAAGCTGAATTTCAGTGCATTTTTGTAAATTTTGTATTATGTAGTTAAATAAAAAAGATGTTACTCTTAGCACATCTTATCATCATTTGACAATGCACTTTATCCTTTTGAAATTACCAAGAGTATATACTGGGAAAAGTTAATTCACTATTGCACTCTATGCTGTTACTCTTAGCCGGGCAGGACACTTGGAAAAAGCACTCCAGCTTGTTTAGACAATGCCTACGGAGCCCAATGGATGTGTGAGGGGAGAACTTCTTGGAGCATCACTCATTCATGGGAACCCTGATGTTGCTGAAATTGCTTCTCACCTTTTGTTTGAGCTTGAACCTAATAACCTGGGGAATTGTTTATTGTTGTCCAACACGTATGCATTAGCTGGAAGATGGGATGACGTATCCAGGGTCAGGAAATTGGTGAGAGAGAAGCAATTGAGAAAAAATATGGATTGTAGCTGGGTCGAAGCGAGGAATGGTATTGTTCACGAGTTCTTTGCTGATGATATGAAACATCCATAAATTAATTAGATAAAGAAGGCATTTGATGATCTTTTGTAGTGACTGAAGCCTATTGGATATCAACCAAAACAAAATTATGTGCTATATGATATCGATGACGAAGGAAAAAGGCTTTTACGTATGTCACATAGTGAAAAACTTGCTCTCGCATATTGACTGTCAAGTACAGATGCTGGATCCACTATAAAGATTATGAAAAACCTTAGGATGTGCGAGGATTGTCATATTGTAATGTATGGCGCATCCAAAGTTACATGAAGGGAAATTGTTGTGAGGGATAACATGAGGTTCCACCACTTCCTTAATGGAACTTGCTCTTGTAACAATATTTGCTGAGCAAGACTAGGTCCATGTTGAGGTTTAACACAGGTTTTTTGGTGTTAGAGGAATAACTTTGAATTTCTGTTATTGACAAATTTAAAGAATTGCTTTATGTCTGCTTATATATTACTATCAAAGAAGGATATTTAAATTTTATATCAACTATACACCTATTCACTTTACAAGGTTTTTCAATTCATCACAAACTAGATTTAAAGATGGAGAAGGCATAATATCAGAGTTTTTAGGTTATATGGTATATCTGCAGACGCTAGCTTATATCGAGCTATTTGGCATGTAAGGTCAACTGCAAGAATTGTTTTTGTTCATAGTAAAGCAAATGCTGTACTGATATATGGTCAGTGTTATTATGTAGTAGTAAAATCATGTGATCCTACATGGAGATGAGAAACAAGGGCTGCCACGGGAAATGAAAGGAACCCTTTTATATTGACAATGAATAAGGCAAAAGAAAACAACAAGGAATGGGGAGGTGCTGAAGAAACCGGCTAAAGGAAGCCCTTATCGTTTTTCAGTCTTCAATTTGTTATAGCAGGTTCCCTTTTTTGTGTTACACTAATGATCTTTTGACTTGATCAACTCAAAGATCTTGTTACTTCAGAATTTAGGGCATGCGTGAGCTTGTGCTTTCTCTGTGTACTTGCATTTTTGCCAGCGCCTAGTTCAAGTTGTTAGAACTCACACAGGCTGCTAATTCGTCAATATCACGTCATAATAACTTCTTAGCATCCTCTCCTGCTGCACCCAAAAATTAATGGGCTTGCATTTTGTTATTTACAATTTTGAGTTAGAGCAAGGATAAAGTTGAAATTTTGGATGAGTTTGGAAATCATATATGTTAAAGAGTGTGTCCCTACATTAGCATTATTCATGCATCTATATTCCATTATGGCCTTCCATCCCCATGCTTCGCTTCAAGGAGAGTCCTCATTCAACCTCATGTTCTTATTTCCTTAATTTTTTGTTGAAATTGTTGGGTTTGTATTTTGTATGACATGGATTCCTTACATTACAAGTGTGAAATATCTCTCCAAACACTGAGATATTTGAGTATTTGACAATAACAATAACTTGCTTGACCCTTTTTTTAGTCCTTTCAATATTCTTCTCAGCTCAGAACTATCATAATACATTCTATTGCATTTTTTCTCTCATTTATAACGTTTTCCTTTTCCTATTTGGTGTTAGTGAAATAACTTTGAAGTTGGAATGACTTTGGAGTTCATGTTGCTACCGTCGTCAAGGTTGAGCAGGTTGCCTTCACTACTGATAAAGGAAACAAAGATACCATTATATATTTATATGTATTTCCCTTTTCCTATTTCTCCTTATTTTTTGGATTTTACGTTACATTGATCATGTTTTTTCTTTTAGCGAAGCAAATCGAAGCTTTTCCTGTTCAATCAGAATGGAGAGAGGTGTTAGTACATTAATAGCTTTTTTTACTGCATCTTCGACTCCATTCCTAATCTTGATTTTAAAAAAATTCTAGTTCTCCTTTGTTGCAGTTTTACCTAAGATGACAGTGCAATAGACTGATGGGAACAAGAAATCTTGAATTTGGCATGCTAGGTATTTTGCCGATGGTATGATTTTTTTCTTTTCTTTTTTGCATTCATCTTCATTCCATTGAAAGTAAGCGAGCATTTGTTTGTCTTCATTCCTAAATGCTGACTTAGCTTTATTATTCTCTCCCAATTGTTGCAACTTCATGTTTCAAATTTTTAACACAATATTTTTTTTATTGGTTCTAACAGTAGTATCAATTTAGGGGAAGCAAAAGAATGTAAATGAAGCACACTTTTTAGTCCTTCCCCTCAGTGAAACCATGAAACACTTTATTGAGGAAGTTAAGTACCTTCTTTTATTTTATGAGCATTTGCATGTACACAATTTTCATTTGGTGTTTTAAAATTTGTCATTGTTGTTTTGTACTACTCAAATGGTACCTTATTGAAGTGAAAATCATGTGCAATTGCAGTCCTTGCTATGCAACAATTGCCAATGTTATTGATGGATGAATAAGAGTTTAGTCCCTGCACTATAATTGTTTGCACCATAAAAGCGGATTTGTGCCTTAATCTTTTTTTCCCATTTAATTTTAATACCTTATTCTTCATATTGTAATAATGTAGATTATTGATTGTATTTTCATCAGAAATTTAATTTATCCAATCTGTCATCTATGAGGTTATTTTTTCTATGTTATTCTTTCTCAATTGATTCCCCTTACATTTAACTTAACATAATTTCTTCAGCCTCTTTTGTTTATGAATGTATAGATAAGGGTTGCTTTGAATTTTAAGCTTATGGGGAAATCATATGTTGGACTGCAAAAAACTTTAGCCATAGTTTACAAACCCCTTTGCGTTGTGATTTACAATGTTAATTTGCGCTGATATAATTTTTTAGGAACTTTTGATGAAGCAAGATGCCTACTTTTTTCCTAGATTTTTTTCTTCCTGATCTTAGTTCTATATGATTGAAAGGCTGTTGCCGTGTTTATGGTTTCATTCATGAAAGATGCTTTGTTCTTGCTGTCTTTGACACCTACCAGTTTCTGTCATTCATTGCTTTTATTGAGCGTTGTTTGGTTTTTGATTTTACTCTTTCATGTAGCTTGATCCTAGAGTGCATTAGTGAATCCAGCTCCTTTACAACATGCTTAATTACCTACCGGAGATCATGAGTGTTCTCACCCCTATCAACAGCTCCATGATCGGCAGCCACCGTTGTAACATGCTTTCATCGATCTCCTTCTAACCATCACCGTCCGTATAAACCACACATACTTGTTGGTGTATGTTTTTAAATAAACAAGTCCCACATCGAACATTTTCTTGGAAATAGAAAGGAGGATTAGATATATAAAGGTAACTTGCATTTTAGTCTCAATTATTTTATTTGTTGAGTTAACATTTTCTTTCTAGAGGTTAAAGAATTTCACCAACAACCAAAAGCATGTAGTTGTGTTTTTTGTTATGTTTAGATCTTTCTCCTTTTGAAAGGATTTGTTTACTCAAAACATCAATTAGTTCAAGTTTTTCTTTTCCTTCTATAATGTTTTTACATCATTCCTACATCTCCTTTTATATTTTGATGTTATTTCAGTTTTTCCAATCATAAATCAATTTAAAATATCTTGTATGCTTGTTATACTTGGGATAAAATATATCTATATCAATGTTATTTTTGAAGGAATCTATAATAATGAGTCAGGATAAATCTCAACCATCCATATTTTCACCCAATTTCCATTCGCTGCCAAGAATAAAAGTACATGTATTCTCTTGACCA
>Ga0228711_1000206_pt1 | contig 60345 bp, 54 predicted proteins | sample MedpolnodulmetaG_2_FD_177996 | JGI IMG/M metagenome (GOLD analysis project Ga0228711, IMG submission 177996) | Root nodule microbial communities from Medicago polymorpha collected in Santa Monica, California, United States - brown nodules | ecosystem: Host-associated > Plants > Roots > Nodule... | reverse complement strand
GGGGGGGGGGGATTCTACTGCCATAATTAACACACAAGACACTCTTCATCATCGCATTCCTATGCAATAAAAAGAATATTCATATCTCATACTCAACGCAAATTCTTACAACAGAAGAACATCGCTCATTGCAGTGAGACTATCGTCAATGTTTCAACATCAATCACAGCAGGTCTTCTAGATTATGATATTAGAGGATAAAGTTTCCGATATATATATATTTTTAAGCTAAATTAGCCCACTCAAATTGGCACCGGGGAGAATCGAACCTGAGACCTTGAGGAGGAGCACACTCCCAAGTTCCAAGCCAATACCACCAGGCCAACCCAAGTGGGTTAGTTTCCAAGATATATTAAACAACAACAAAAAATATTTGATGCCATTTATCAATTATTCAAGCAGTTAAATGTCGACACCCCAAGTGGATATCTTATAGTTGCCACATGCCAGAGACTATTGCAAGATGCAGCAGGAAGAGTTGTCGTAGGAACAATCAGCTAACTATCAATATGGGTATCTTGGGTATTTCCACAAAGCAGAGAGTGAGAGAGCGTTTTTAGAATCAGAGGATGATTTAATTAGATGCAGTTATCTGTGTGTAAAATTAAGGTGTATTTATGACATTTTTGACCCTTGTGTGAGAACATGAAACAAAGTAGTATGTTTATTGTACTTAATTAATTGCTAACTTGAGTTTCAAACTCTTTATCATACAATAGCATAAGGACTGTAAACTTCTTGTCTAGAAAATTAGGGGCAGCGAACAAATAAAAAACAGACATGTGTTATCTATTTCACTCGCATCTTTAGGCAGTTGTCTGGAGCTAATGTGAAATTCTTTTTATGAATTAGGGTTTAAAAGGCATAAAATATTGAATTAATTAAAAGTAGATCAACATTTAAATATATGAAGTCCTTACTTAAGTCCTTGTGCAACAAGAGCATCTCTGGCTCTGTTACCAGCAACCACAACACGCTTTAGGGTTTCAAGAGCTAGAATGCTTCCACCTTGCCACCCTATAGCTTTCATTAGTAGTGGAACAACCTGGATGAAGAAATTTAAAAATAGAACTCAAAACTTCTGTTTGTTCAAAGACAGTTTAGGATCAATACAAGTGATATATAGGGGCCACTACTGTAGTTGATAAAAAACAATGTAGGATAAACGGGTTGTAAATTAACCACTTGAAATAGAATGTCTTGTTGGATACCTGAGGTGATCCTACACTGGTAGCTGCCATGGCTTCAGCACATGTAGTACTAGCCGCCAGTTGATGCAAGACACGCAAACAGCTCAGTCGCACACGTTCTTGAGGAGTTTGTGAGTTCTCTGTTGATTCATTATCTGGTCCATTTGTTTTGTCTGCATGCTTCCCATTATTTATCTCACCCGTTGACATCGTTTCTCGTCTTCCTTCAAATGCAACTGCACCAACTAGTTTAGGTACGTATCCAAGATACCCAACATGATCAGCTAGTGCAGGGTGCACACGCAGTAACGAAACCAGGGCAGCCGAAAGAAGCAAAGGAAGCTCTGGGTCAACAGTCTGTGCCTCATAATGAGTGGCGGCAATAGATGATAAGTACTGATCTAGCAAACCTTCCAAGAACCTTTTAGGGTTTCTCAGCGGGAATTTGGGATCTTTCAGAAACAGACGGACATAGATGCCCCCAACCTGCATACACACAAAATGAGTCCATTCACAAAATAATATGGAATTCTGTACAACATTTCATCAAACAATGATTCTATACATCACAGATATTGGGTAATACCTGTGGCTCGTCTCTCATCTCCTGCTGTCCAGATGCCTGCTCAAGCACATCCCAATCAACAACACGACCTTTGATCTGCTCACGATATAGCTCTGATGACATAGTAGAAATCTGTGCAGATAGGGAGGCTGCCATTGCCGGCGTCCATACAAGTTCTGGTGTCTCAGTAGTCTGCTCAAGGGCAACTACAACAGCTTCACCAGGTCCATCCCTAATTATGGATACAAGGCCATCTGGAAGGAACCTTGCAAGTGTTATCGCAACTCTTGGCCCATGCATTGGCTGACTAACGAGTTTCCCTAACAAGGAGGCTGCCATAGCTCTTTGTTGGACTGGAATCTCTTCTGCATAGAATCATGTCAATTAACAATGTTTATAAATCTGCAAATAGATTCTTGAAACGAGACAAATAAATAAGACCAACTAAGAAATACAAGTTTTCTACCTCTCAAAGGCAATAGCAATTCAAGAATGTAGACAACACCACCATGCTTAGCAGCTGCCCAGGCCAGTTCTGGCGTGGTTGCCAATGCATAGAGAACATGGAGGGACCCTTCACGACAACTGGGAGTCGAGTGAAGCATTTGCAATAAAAGCAGAAGACTAGACCCATCTGCAACCATGGCTTGCAAGCAGGGAGCATGTGCTGTCAAGAGTGACAGCACTCCTAGGCAAAGTTGAGGAATATTACTGTCTGAAGCTTCTGGGATAGAAAAGCATTCAAAAAGAGGCAGCAACTTGTCTTTATGTGAAAATATGGATGCTAAGTTTGGATTGCTAGTCAGAAGATTCTGCAGAAAATAAATAAGAATAGTCAGAGACATGCTAGATAAGTATTTCAATATAAAATAAGGTAATTGGGATCAACCTGAAGAGAGATCAGTGCAGAACGGAGATTTTTAATAAGCTCAGGTTCTTCCTTCCCGACAGATTGTTCATCCAACATTGTGCCGGAATTATTCAGGATCTGATGTTCATTGCCAGATCCCTCAACAGCCTCGTTTAGATGCTCGGGAGTCGCAGTGAAACTAGTGGTCTCTTCAACAATATTATCAGGCTCTTCAACACATCGATTGTGCAGAAGATGGGATATAAAATCAATTAGAGCAACACAAAAAGCTTCTGGTTCACTAATTTCAAAGTCTGGCTGATCGTTGTAGACTCTCAAGTAAACATTGCCAATGAATAATTCTTTTGATAGTGCTTCATAGACAAAGTCGTGTGAGTCTTTGATATCATATGAACCATCAGGACCTTGAGCTGCGCGTTGCTGATCCACAAATTTCAGCAGCTCTGCCCGTGTTGAAGAGTTCCAGATAATCTGCACAGAATTCAAAAGATGATAGTATGAACATGAGAATACAATTAAAATGGGTAGAGAGAATGCTTAGTAATATTATCTAATCATCTATAGGACTTTATGGCATTGAACACCACAATTAGCTAGTAAACAAACCTATTCAATGAACAAGAGGAAGACTAATGTCTAGATTATAGAAGAAATAATAAATAACCATAAAAAATCATTTGTTCCAAGTATATCAACAATACAATGTCAATTACATTTTCCTTGTAATTTTTCTTCATTTGAAGGGGTGGGGTGGGGTGGGGAAGAATAGATGCAGGAAAATTGGGTGGGGGAACTGTTAACACTAAACTATTTCATAGGAATATTTCAGCAACTTTAATTTATATATATTTTTTAATTTCAAAAACTGTATTTAAGTAAAAAATACACTTGTTCAATCAATTTTAATATAAAAACTTCAATTTTAATTTACTAGGTTGCTTGACCAAAAAGGCTGCTCCCCCATTGCCTGCATTGTATATTAATTCATTCATTTCTTTTCAAAATTTCTTCGGCTCCACATATTTTCTCCAACGTTGAACGTATATATTTTTGCAGCTAAATAAAGGACCCAAGGTCAGGAGAGACTATGCGACAGCAAAAAGGGAGGGAAATAGCAATGTAACTGAATAGCTTGTAAATAGAAGAAAGGAGGTTGATAGTAAGGTGGTTAAGAAGTAACCCAGAAACTGAAAGGAGGCAAAGGTAATCTTGAATGTCCTCAGTTGTAGCCTCTGGTCACATTTCACAGAATAATATCCCCGGTATTTTCCTTGTATTCTTCCATTCAGGTCCTATTATCTTTGAATCTTTCTACTGTATCTGTTGAATCTATCATCTTTTCACTATAAAAAAATCAGTTCTCCAGATTTTATCTGAAGTTTATACCTCTCTATGAAAATGTCTAGTTTTTTCAATGTTCGCATAAAACCAGCAAAAGTCATTTGATTCAGCATGTTGCTTCTTCATATCACTTAATTTTTTAAGGTCAAGATTTTATCTTCTTCTTCTTTTTTTTTTTTAAATGTTGCTTCTTCATATCACCTGATTATTTTAACATCCTAAACAGTAACCTCTGCTAACTAATTTCTTTACCAACATATTTCACACAATATAGCAAGTTCAGATAACATTTGCAATGTTAACTAAAAGGTGTCAGAGAGATAATATTCATGTCATTTTGTATAAATAGTCTAACAAGTAAGAAATTAAGCGCCCATAACAACAACAACAACAACCAAAACTTCTACACAGTTGAGTAAAGGGGAAAAATTCACCTCTGGTGACTCCAGGTTTGCATTTAATTTTGAAAGTAAATCTTTGGGCATTTGATCTTTTAACATGCTGGAAAGCTTGGGTGTTAGCAAAACTTTAAGAGCAACAGCAGCTGCCTGATTGTAAGGAATTAAACTCCCGTCGCCATACAAACCACTGAGTCTTGACAAAGCCTCGGATGCTCTTACGGCATGCATGTTTTTTGCAATTTGAACACTAGCACCAACACCATGTGATTCTGTTGCATCAGACTCTTCTGCAGTTGAGTCATACTGAAGCAGCAATGGCAAAAGGTACCTATTGAAGACCATATTAAATAGACAAGTACAAAAAATATTTTGGCATAACCATATAGGATAGAAAAATTTCTTTATGCACCACAAATAATTACTGTAAACATACAGAAGCTAAAGCTCATTAGCTAACCAACAACTTGAAACGTCACTGCTTCATAATGGAAAGGATTAACCAAGATGCATAGAGGAGTAAATGTAACAATGCTAAGAGGAGAAGGGGCATATCTTGGGTTTAAGGTGGAAGAGGGTCAAGTGCAATTATTGGGTAGATTAATCTTCCGACGCATATTAGACTGAGGTGTAGAGCCTTTACTGGACTGAGTACACTAGAGCCTAACGCTCGGTGCCTGAGCGTCTTTGAAAAGTCCATTTATTAACATAGTTAGCTATCTTGGATTGCAGACCGAAACGGCCCACACCAAAAACCAATAGTGGGACAGTGGCAAGGGATTCATCTCATCTATATGAACACATTTTCATGCATGACCCGAGTGTCCTGACATGTAGCCCAATGAATCAAGGATAGACTCTGACACCATACTAGAAGTTGTGGAATTTTAGATAAATAGAAGAGAGAAATAATAAGAAATATTATTATAGTGAAATATGCTTGATGTTGACTTAATACAAAAGACTAAACAGTAAATACTAGTCTCTATTTATAGGGATACATAGACTCAGTCCTAAATCGAGGCCAAATCATCATCATCATCATCATCATCATCATCATAATAATAATAATAATCTAATCCCAAGAGATAATATAAGATACTCTACGATTATAAACTGATCCTAGGAAATAACTTGACATACTAATATAATATCAAAGATAAGATGAGATATTTTCTTCTATTCTAACAGTTAACAAGCTCTACTCAAGTAACTACATATCGAACCTACTTATCTTATTTAAGCTACAGATTCACCCCCTGCAACAAACCTATAAAGAAAACTTCAAATATATACACAAACATTATATAACTAAACAGTAATTGAAGAAGACATACCATAAAACACCCGCCTTCAATAAAGCATCCTGCAGTTCAGAGGAAACAGAAACACTGGCAATCGTCTGTAAAGCAGCATCAACTGCTGCAGGTACAAGCTCAAATTCTGTGCAATGCACAATGTCCTCAACTAATCCAGAAAACTCAAGTATCTCAGCTCTGGCAGCCTCAAATTGACTAAGAACTGAAAATGTTCGCATGATGTTTGTAACAATAATGGCTGATGGTTCATTTCCAAGAGTAGTTGGCTGAACAACACACATGCAACGGGAAAGAAGAGATCCAAGAAGATGTACGCCTCCATCTCTCACTAGCTCCTCCCCATTTAATGAAGAAGAAGCACACCTGATAACATGAAAATTCAATAAAACAGCAGAAGATACCATAAAGTGTTTAAAAACTGTTGGCATAGTGGTGAACCAAACAAGAAAGGACATGGAAATATTACGTCAGCCAGACAAGCTCTGAAGCTGCAATGAGGAGTGGTGCTCTATCTGAAGAAAGAAAATTGTTATCATCCTTATCAACGGTAACGGCACTTAGCAACATGGGATAACCAGCATATTTGAATGGCTCTAATATGCCTCCATATCTTCTGTATAAAATACATTGTCCCTTTAATAAAAGCAGTAACCTCCAAGGCTGAGGACCTTGCAGACCTTGCATGGTAGCCTAAGTTTTGGTCACATTAAGCAAACAAATTATAAAAGGCAGAAAAGTATTGCTTCTTGCAAATGAACAATATAATAAAATCCTTTGGGCTATAAACATGTACCAATAATCAAAATAAAATGGAATGAGCATTATGACTTTTACACCTCATTAGTAAGCTTGTATGCAAACATTCATCATTAAAAGATTTAAAATTAAATGCTTATGCGTAATAAATAAACAGGAGCATAAGTGGATGTATTCTTTTCCCTATCTGACTTTCCAAGTCAATAAAAACAAGTGTATACAACAACAACCAAGCCTTATCCCACTAAGTGGGGTTGGCTACATGAATCAAAGGACGCTATAGTGTTCTATCAAAAACCATGTCTTTCTCCAACTCATTTATCTCTAGATCCTTCCTAATAGTTTCTCTTATGGTTTTTCTAGGTCTACCCCTACCTCTAGTGATCTGGCTCCCCTCTATCTGATCTACTCTTCTTATTATAAAATCCACATGTCTTCTCTCTACATGCTCAAACCACCTAAGTCTAGTTTCTACAATATTTTCTACTATAGGTGCTACCCCAACTCTCTCTCTAATGTCGTCATTTCTAATTCTATCCCATCTAGGAATAAAACAAGTATATAGATTTGAATAAATAAACTATTATTTTTTTAAAAACTGAGATACTAGGAATATAACGTAAGTATGAAAACCGTTTTAATTATGCTATCTTTATAACATTTATTGAAACAAGATTCCAAAGAAGCCAGTGTATAACATGGAAACTTCAATCTACCTGGAGGCGCTCATAGGCTTTCTGTATAGCAAGAAATTTCTCCCTTCCTTCAGGATTTTTGTCAGGATGATATTTCATCGCAAGTTTCCGGTATTGTCGCTTTAACTTTTCTTCGTCAATGTTCTCAATCTGCTTTGATAAGCTAGATGTTTCGTCCGCAGTCTCGAAAGATTTCTTCTTATTTACATCATCACTAGATACATCCTCCAAGGATATCTCGAGGATCTTGCAAGCTTCTTCTTCGGAAAGGTCCATGGGCTTTCTGGTCAACTCTTCACGCCACATTACAAGTAGTGACTGCAGAAATTCTACATGTTCAACAATTGGCCAATTTGGAAAACGAATCTCGTCACATAGGTTCCTGAGGTAATAACGGTGACACCACATTTCATCTCTCAGCTCAGGGTATGTCACTGGCGGCATGGGGGCATAGTCATATAAAACATGGCAATGCTGAGACAGTTTCTGTGGAAAATCACCAAGATGCTGCAAAACCTGATAAAGAGCAAACAATCATGGAATCAATTCCATGATGTGAATATCATATTAGAAAGTGAGTGAATATATTCTTATGAAAAAATTGAAAGGGAAAAAACGCTTCAGAGTGTCTATAAAAAAGTCAATACCTGACGAATTAGATTTTCTGCCCTCATTTTGTGAGTCCATATTATCTCTGGAGTGTCAGAATCGGAAACCATTGCTGCCGCAAACGCCGCTGGACCACTACGCTCCAGTACATACAGCAAAGATTCAGGGAGAAGTCCACCAAGAACACTACGTTTTGCCAAAGGCAATGAAGAAGAAAGTGCAGCCTCTTCACCACCATGAAATGCTTGATGGACATGGGTGACAGCAAAAAGCTTCCCAATTGAAAGTAGATTAGATCCAGGATATGCTAGTGCAAAATAAAATGCACCGGTGCTGTATAGACGAATCATGGCTTTGGGATTGCGGGTAACAATAGCCTTTAGCAAAGCAGCAGCTGCCTCAACAATACTTGGTTCCCCAGAAAGAATGGCCTGCATTCACCGCCCCCGCCCAAAAAAAAGTTATTTGGATAAGTAGAGAAAACGACAAACAACCAAATAATATTATCACATTTCAAACAACTTGATTAATAATGAAAAAGGTCACAAGAATAAACATAAAATCTAACAAATAATTTTGAGTTGATCAATAAGAAGCATGGCTGATCAATTATTTTACTACATATCAATATTATTTTACTACATAGCTGATCAATAAGAAACAGTTTCTATCTATTACCTGTGCAATATGTGGAAAGCAGCGCGGACTTGACAATATTCTTTTTACTCTAGGAGTTGGAGTTACAATCTCTCCAGCATCATCTAAATCTGAATGCGCAGACACCATGCTATGCAATATAGACAAAGCTGTGTCCCCCACCTGAATAAAATATTCACATTCTATCTATCAGAAGGAAGCCAGGAAAATGTAAATAAAGAATAAAATGTTAAAAAATATTTTCTATGAGACAAATTCTTAGCATAAGAACACTTTCGAGCGAGACATTGATTTTAAGAACATAATTGTGTTCTTTCATCGTTGGCACATTCCCAACTGTGCCTAGGCTTTGAGTTATCAGTCTAAGGGAACATTAACATAGGCAACCCATCTCAACATAAGTTAGGTACAACAAAGAAAGCAAGTCATTGAGATATAAACAAGCACAGCCTTTGGGTAAACAAAGAAGACCGAAAAAATTAAGCGCAGTCATCAGACATAGGGGAAGGAGAAAAAAAAACAGTCAATATAAAACAACAGAAGAAATTATATTTATACGAATAACAACAATATATCTTCCAGCTACAACATGATCTACCTGAGGTGGCGTAAGGACAGGAACTCTACTTGCAAGAGCCCAACGAAGCTCACGAATATCACGCAACTTCTTCCAATCTAGCATCCCAGAAGCCCAAAACCTTGTTGTCCAGTCGATAGCCTTCTTAGACCATAACCTTCTGATGGCATCTTTCTCCATAGGCCCAACTTGAGAACCATCTTTGTCAATATACATCCATTCCTTAAGCGGTTCCATAAAAGCACTAGCTGCTATCAAATTTGATTGCAAGGGAATAGATGTCCTCTCTGAGGTTTCATGTACCACTGTAATCAGATCAACTGCTAAAACACAACCTCCAACCAGAACACAAGCCTCTACATTTGATAAAACCTTCATCAATGCCTGAAATTGAGTAAACCGACATTATTTAAAATAATCAAACAGCAGAATTTGTAATTTACTTGAGAATTTTTAAATGCTACTCCATTTAAGATAATAGTTAAAACAATATGGCAACTGACCATATTGCAACTAGCAACATTGAAGGTCAAAATTTTAAAATGCATTTTTCTTTTGGTTCAAAAACCTGCCAAAATATTAGTACCTAAAGAAAAGGCACAAATATTAGCATGAATTTCAAAAGCAGAGTAAATTTTCATCACCTTACTCGGAGAAAGAAAAACTAGAGGGGCAAAACAAAGGACAGAGCAAGGAATAAGTAAATTCAGTTTACACAAACCTTCAGAAGTAAGAGAAGTCGGTGCCTTAGAGCTCTGTCATCGGTCCTATCCAAGAGAACAGTAATGTGAGCTGTGCCTGCAAAAGGGCCTATGGTCTTGTTATGCTGCTCATATACAATAGCCATTGCCCTTGCACAAAGCTCTCTCACTGATGATCCACCACCTCCACCAAAACCATCTAACCTTCCCATGTCACACCAATCATCAGATGCACCTAATTCATCAGGAACAGCACCATCTACGGTAAGCCCTATATCCGCATCACACAAGAAACGATGGTAAAGGGCTCTAAAGAAAGCAACTGGATCACGCAATGGGAAGTCTTGTGCCCTGCCACCACTGCCACTCTCAAGGAGTAAACGCAGATAATACTGACCCACGCAAACTTCTTTCGACAAGCTTGGGTAACAAACAGAATACTCAGAGTAGTTCCAAGATATTTGTGGTACACTCTCAACCCCTGTCATCATTTCAAGGGTAGCACCCCCTGGAACAATATCTTCAGTACGCTCTTTCTCAACATCTAGTTTATGAACTTCAGCTTGCAACGATTCCCTCAACTCTTGTCTGGTGCGCTCATTCCAAATCAAGTCTGCCCGATTGTGATCAAGATCAAAAGCTCGCCAAAATTCAGGCCAGTTACATAAAAGCCGGCCAGATCCTACAGGGGTGTTCTCCACAACAACTTGAGCAGGAGCTGGAATGCCTGCATTCTGTGAACCAACTGCACTGCAATCGGGATCAACTGAATTTGAAAAATCAGAAGCTTCGTTTGAGTTTTCTGATGCCACAGTAGTTGAAGCCGCAACAGCTGAAAACCCATTTTGGGCTTCTCCAGTAGATTCTTTGGCCAGATTTTCACTAGTGTGAACTATAGAAGATTGAAAACTTGAAGTCTGTCCAGAACTTGGGTCAACAGAACTGTTAGGGTAGTTATCTGACCCTCTACCAACAGCAACCCCTGTCTGCCTACTTGAATCAGAAACATCGAAGCTATTGGGTGAAGGGAAAGATTGTTCTTGGGAGGCTATTCCTCTCCCAGTGCGACCTTTCCTCTGCTGAAGTAAACGTCTTTTTCTTCTCCTAGATGATGACTCTTCTTGATTAGTGTCTTCAGCAAGACCTCCATCAGAACGTGTGTGCAAATAAGCAACAAGGCCCGGAGGCAGAATTCGAGATAATAGCTCCAAGGCTGGTTGATAGGAATCTGCCCAAAGAGCAACAAGTTGTCTACTAACTTCACGACGCTCACCAGCAGGAAGAAAAAATGCATGCAGTAAATGCCTCAACAAAGCACCATCACGTAGAGAAGCATCCCGCATCGACTCTGCAGCAATAGCATCTTCTTCGGCAATTGATCGCATTATCACAGCTACCGTTTCTCTAACACTTTCAGCAGGGTGACCAAACAATGCAAACAAGCGACGCTTCAACCCAGCAACTTGGCGTAACAACTCAACAAAAACAGTATATTGGGTGGTCTCTCCATGCGGATCACAAATCATAGCCTCAAGCACTTCAACAAGAGCCATTGACAGTAATGGCGATACTGATATGGGCTTTAATCTGTTGACAAGGATAATGATATAACTATGATTAGAAAACAATACTGACTTGTTATGCATAACTGTAGCATGCCACTCTCCTTTAGAATCTGTTACACTTGCATCCCCAGGTCCACCACCAATGAGTACAGCAACAAGCCCTGCAGCCTCAGAAGCTACACCTTCTGAACCATTTCTGAGTAAACCCATCATCCTTCCAACTGCTGCTGGAAAAGACATTACATGTGAAGCTGCACTTCTTGAAGAAAGTAGTCTACGTAAACATGCAATAAAACCCATCACAGTAGCTGCAGCTTTAGGAGAAGGGGGTGGCAATGGAGGAGACTCTGGAGGAAGATTTGGAGCAGCAGGAAGCATAGTAATCAAGGCCATCAAAGTAACCTCTGGTACTTCAATGTTTGAAGGCACTCCGCTATATGGTATACAAGCATTGAACTCCCTTATTCTACGCCACAGTTTAGCCCTAGATCCAGGAATGGAACCACCTTCAGCAACAGCATCTTTGGCAGCAGCTGCTAAATGTTTTAAATGCAGGGATGCACTTTCTGCATCAGCAACAGGTTTTTGTTGACCATATTGCAAATAAACTCTCCCACAGGGAGGATCAAGACGGTGACCGGGCATTGTAAGTCTTGGCAAGACAGGTATAGCACATTGACCCTGAGAAAAACATCACCATAAATCAAACACGCACTTGACGCTTTCTATTAATATCAGTACTATTAAACATAATTTCCTTCAGTTCGGAAAATGGTCCAAAGTGAAAATAACCAGATAAAAACAACTATCGTAAGACACACATCACCGTTATTCAATAGACACATACAATCATAGAACAATTCTTAACCAAGAATACCTACATCAGTTTGCAACGCATCATGAACTGCTGCAAGTAAGCTATCACGAGATGTGCTTGCGTAAACCTACAATTCATGGTATATGCATGAGAAATTTTATACCGTGAGGATGTAAAACTAGAGTAGCATGCGAAAGACTTACATGGATGGGGCATCCATCACTGAACTCAATTGCAAACATCTGGGGCTCTTCAGCAAACCGAACAAGAGCACACACTGAAGATAAAGGACGAACAGTAACAGCCTGCATACATTCTAGTAAAAATTCTCAACATTGAATATGAACCTTCTGAAAAAAATGAACTTGCATTGCAAAATGAATCCATTAATCTGAAATTGGTTGTGCCAACTACTACACATCAAGTCTGAATGAAACTATTGATGAACACAATTCATTTGTACATTCTCTTATAGAAAAGTAAAGTTTTCAAGATGAATGAATTTTCCTAACATGTTTTCAGTTGTTAAGCAATATTATAGATTGTTATTCAATTCATTTAACACAGGCTGTCGACAAATTGACTTATTAAACTCATCACTTACTTCATAGTTCTCAGGACGCCTTTCCACAAGTGAAACCTTTGTAAGAATGAGCTGACGAGATACAGCATCACCATGATCACCGAGTCCGCCTTTTTGACCAACTCCTAAGCTCAGCCCAGGAACATTAAGAGTTCCATGGGCAGCAGAACGCAGACGTGTAACAGACCAACCGCCCAAAGGAGTATCTTCCGCTCCAACTCCTTCGTTTGCTGCATCACATTTAGTCAATTTAAGGTTAAGATATTAATTCATTCCAGAAAAGTAAAACTTTGAAAGTGTAATGTACAAAAACCAGGTTATAACCAGTTACCCCTTTGTTTTATATACTCAGAAACGGTGAGAGTTTGAGATGTTTCCACAGACAAGGACAGCCCCACAGTGGATTTAGCAGTTTTTGTCTGCGACAAAATTTATGCACTGTTATTATTCCTGATATCAAAACAGGTAACATTTTCCTAAACCATCTAACGAATGCTGCCTTATATACGTGGCAAAAATAATGTCTAGCAGAATAACTTTTCAAGCTTGAATGAAGTCATACATACCAAATTAGAGATAATAGCTGATGTTGTGCACCCAGACGTAGCTTGGAAAGCTTTGGATTTCCTTCCATACAAGGGACAAAGAACAAATCCACTACCATGATCAACATTTTTCTTTCCAAAAGCATCAGAGAGAAGAACAATCGCAGGGGAATCCATGTCTCTAAAATCCAAGCACCAGCGAAGCTCACCGGATTTAGAATCAATAAGTTCTACACCAGCATAAGTTACTTTCAATTTCTGTCAGCACAACCAGTCAGACATTAGTTTACCAGCTCACCGCTGTCTACTTTATTTATAAAGAAAGAATTTCATCACACAATAAAACACGAATAACTTCCCGATTATAAGAACCTTGTATACCTATCATACTAATAATTTCATAATTCTATTATTTTCACACCTCAAATGTAAAAACATATATCAACTAATAAACAGTATCATACACTCTTAACCATAGCAATATAAACCTAGAAGGGTAGCTTTAACTTACAAAAGGAACCCACTGTGAAGCTCGTCGACGGAGATGAAGCACAGGAAACTCAGCAACCGGCGCCAACCGATTCCATCTTATGCGATGCAACTCAGTCAAAATACTCGCCCTATACCTGGACGAAAACTTCATCGCTTTGAATTTTCCACGTCCATCGGTCCTCACACTGATGCTAAACTCATTAGAATTCTCATCGCGACTGAGAACAGGAGCAGCACCTTCAAAATCAGTAGCAACATCATAGAAATTCGTAACAGCAAGTGTAGAAGGATCAAGAGTAATAACAGAGACGCTAGAAATGCATAGAATCCGTTTATAGCGTCCACGCCACGAGTGTTTAACAACGAGGTAACGAGCAAGGTACTCAGGCTCTTCGAGAGGCGGAGGAGTTGGATTAGTAGCGGCGGAGGAGATTGCTCTATTAACGGCGGATTCCATGACAGGCGGAGGAGGAAGAGAAACGGGAGGGTTAAGATCGGAGGCGTAACGACTTACGGTTACAGAATCGGAAAGATTAGCGAGAGTGCGGACACGTGGCGCATTGTAGAAACGGAAAAAGAACCAGAGTCCCTGCGGTGATGAAGCCGCGGGGCTTCCGTGAAGCCGGGACTGATTCGCCCCCAGTTCTGTGAATTTTGTTCGATTAACTCGAACGAACTCTAGCTATGGTGATTTTGTTCATTCAATGTTCTTTTGTATCGATCGGTTCTTGAGAGAACAGAGATTGAAGGTGATTGTGGAGAATTGAATCGAATCGAAGCAGAGAGATCGAGTTGGGTATAGAGTAGCTGAGAAATGGAGAAGAGATGTTAAACGCACCGTATTGACTTATTGAGGATCATGTGGCATCTTCTTATTCGCGCTATCTGTTGTTTGCTTTTTAAGTAACACTTTTTAAGTGTGGCCATACTACAAAATATTCACATACAATCAGAATGTATAAATGTGTTTTTGAGGGGAATCAAAATATAAATGTTGTGTAATGTCTTAAAACGACATTTATTGATACAAGAAAGAGACTCTAATTCAATAAAATCACTTCTTTTTTTATGGTAAACAATCGTATTAGTGGCATCTTATGAGGTATTGATTTGTGTTGCGGAAGATCAATTATCGAAGAATCGTTAATGCTCGATATTTATGATTATATGGTAGATTTCTTTGACAAACTATCCTTTACTTAGACTTTGATTTCAACTAAAACCATTTTTCAGGTTTTCTGCAAACCTCGTGTTATCTCTAATATAAGGTAAACTTTTTTGACACGTTATCCTTCACGTGAGTTATGATTCTAAATCAAATGATCTTTTGATTTTCCTGCAAAGAAATGTTAGCCAAAAAATTCCAACTAAATTCTGCTCCAAAAGGACAAGACTTTTATGCTAACTCTAGCCCACAGACATTCGTTTGTATCCAACATTATACCACTAACACCTATTTCTTGATACATAAATTGGACGTCGTGATAAATCTATCCCTAAAAACTTCTTCGTCCACCCACTCATCAAAACAAAATAAAGAAATCATCTAACATTTACAATCGTCTTTGACAACCGATCTCAGAACCAACTACCACGTACACTAGAACGCCGGCTTTTATTCCAAACGCAACTTTCTACCAACATAAATCTAAGTTACTCCCCCGTACCAAACACCCATTTTCACCTCATATATATTTGATAAAACTTAAAACCATAAACTCTCTTATTCTCCCCCCATTGTCCAACACCACTTCCACGACAAAGCAGTATTAAACGTCTTTAAACTAAGGAACTCCAACCCATTATTTTCTCTAGGCAAGCAAATCTTATCCCACTCAACACAATAAGTTTTATGAGTCTCTTCACATCCAGCCCATGAAAAAGATTCAAATGATTCAATTTTATAAACAATACATGCAAAAGCAAACTAAATCATCGAGGCAGATAAAACAACATTTAAAGAGAATAACACAGCCTTCCAAAGCCAGTTTATGACTCTTCCATTGAGATAAATTATATTTTGTTGTGTAAAAAAGAAAAATCACGACAATGACATAAAAAGGTAATGAATAATTACAATATACTAGAGGAAAATTAATTTACCGTTCCTTTTGTAAAATTACATATATGTCTGAGTAAATTTAGAACAATTTATCTTGCGAAAAATGATAGTATGATGTTTTAAACATTTTAAAAATTACTAATTTGTTTTTATTTAAACTTAGAACGACTTATCTTGTGGATGGATGGTAATGGAGACAAAAGGTGCAATAAATGTGAAAATAGAAGGACTAAAAAGTTACATTCTAAACAAGGAGAATTATTTTCATAAATTTAATAAAATAGAGAGATCAAAAGTGCAATTAAACATATGACAAAACTTATGTGTATTTTTTACGTGATTTTTGTATGGTTTTAAACTAAAAGTACATACTTTGGTACTGTAACAAAATTTGAGAACATTACGGATTTATAGAAATCATGAGAAATTTAGTTAAAAACCATATATAAAAAAAACACACAAGAAAATACATGACTCTTTTTCCTAAACCTATAATTTTTGTGTGTGAAACATGACAAACTGAAATGTAGATCACTAATCTATAGACAACCTATGATGGATAGATGTGGATCAATACTTCAAAATTACCTAAAATTCCAATAACGATTTCAATACATGTGAAAAGTAGAAGTTTGCAAACATCTTCATCAGGCACTACAACGAGTGAAATGGTGATCTAACTTGTATCAATTCAAGAAAACAAGATTTTTTTTGGAGAGAAGTTCAGGAAAACAAGATAAAACCAATACGAGTGTGTTGCAGAGCAAAATCATATTTGTTCCCTTTTCTTTTTGTCAAACTAACACCAATTAGATCATAGTTTACATGAGAGCAAACACGGGTATGATCTTCTAATTCTAAACAACACTACGAGTCATTCTTATTTCAAGTGATTTTCAAATACGACAATTTATCAAAGTAGTGAATCTTAGACCATGCCTTGAAATATATGACATTGCAAACTTGTAATTTGTGTCTTTAAATCTCACACAGGTACTCAATTTGTGAGCAAAGAGACGTTTAAAAACAGGCGTTCTTGAGTTAATTTACATTTTCCTCATTCTCTAGCTTTTCCTTTGTCATAGTTTGCAACTATTTTAAGTGGATTGTGTAATTCTTCAATGAATTAATCTAAACATTTTATTTCAAAATTCTATTGGGTTAATTATGTTTTTGGTCCCTATAAAATTGGGAACTTCTAAGTTTAGTCATTACTTAATTTTAATAGGTTTTTTAGTTCCTACAAAACAAAAACTTCTAATTTTAGTCTTTGTTACAACAAAGTTTGTTTAATTATCCTTAAACTCTTAAATTTTTGAACAATTTTTTTATAACAAGTTTATAACACTATGAAAGGTTCATTTACTCAAATTTAGAATTTTTTAACATGAAACGAATTAAATTTTAAAACGACAAAAGTTAAAGATAAAATTAACGAAATCTGAACGTAAAAATCAAATTTTGCGACAATTTTTTGTAGAGGAACTTTTAGTAATGTTCTTAACACGTCCGCGAAAAATTGTTCAAAAACCCAAGAGTTTAAGCATAAATTAAACAAATTTGAATTGAGGATGGACTAACACTGAGTGCAGAAATTTATTTTAGGGACTAAAAAAACTATTAAAATTAAGTAAAAACTGGGACCAAAAACATATTTAACCCAATCCTATTTAACAAAAAATCGTCTCTTTCTTTTGTGATTACAAAGGAATGTATCTTCAATGATCCGACCCAATGCGCTAAACCTTTAAGAAACATACAGCATGCAATTGGGGATTTGATTGAAGAAACTTCCATACCTCTTATGTTTGATCAGAGAAACTTACTTCAATAAACATGTGTATTTCATTCATCTATGAAAGTAATATCAATGGAAATACACAGATACATAATTATAGTTTCTCAAAGAAAAGAAACCGAAAAATTGTAATTTTCCCAATTGAAAGTACCACATTGACAAACAAGCTCTAAAGTTAACCATTGAGTCATCATGATTTGTTCAATACAATAGTAATTAATCAAACTCGAAATTACGGTGATTCCCTAATCAACTTCCATAGTCAAAGTAAATCAGCAAACAAAAATAATTCAGGATGAAGCAGGGGAAGCTTTGTTATCAAAAGTTGATCCTACATGCTGGATAACAAAACCGTAGATCTTTCTCTTTAACTTCTCAATCTTATCTGTCAATGAGTGATTCCCTTTAGAAACTACGCGGTCCAGCCATGCATTTACTCGCTTCAAATGTGACAAAACAATGGCAATGGAGCCACCATCCAGAGGCAATGCTTTCTTCCCACCACTAGCACTCTCTCCAAACACTTTAAATCCTGCTTCAAGGGATTCTTCAACAAAGCGTAGAAACCACATTTGCATTTCTGACAGTAAACTTGTTCCAAGCTCCAGTGTTTCTTTTATTCCATTTCCTTGACTCTTAGATGTGCTAAGAGAGTGTGGTCTTGACAGCCTTTTCTGAAGTTCTGATGGAGTATCTATGTCATTTTCAGTTAGAAGGGATACTATCTGAAGATCAGTGGCCAAAGCAGCTTCAACCCAAAGAGAGATGGACTTTGATTGACAAGTTGGAATACTGTCATCGTGACTATTAGCAACAGATTCTGCCATTGCGATTGATCTTAGGACATCATCATAGATGTTAAAAAACTTGTCTATGGTTGGCAAAGGATTTTTGGCTTTACACACAGAGCAAAGGTCTGAAAACATGCTGAAGAAGGCAAAAAGAACATTAAAAAAAAGTAAAATTCATGTCAGCCATTAAAAACCAGGTCAAAGGGAATCATTACCTTAAATTTCTTATTATAGATTCAGTAACATTGGCCTCTTCTAACGCTGCTGCAGCAGCTGCAGAAGCAAGAGCTTTCCTTTCCATTGCATCCTGGATTCAGTTCACAATAAAAAAAAAACCTTTAATCAATTTTGCCCTGCAAGCATTTTTGTACTATAAGAAAGTGAGTGTCACATGCAATTTTTTGTGGTGGCACAATCTGTTTATATCATACTTGTGCAAGATTTCCATATTATAAGACCACTAGAAATCAATGTTATATTTCCAAAATTAATACCTTTCCAAGCCTTGAAAGTTTGCCAGACACAGCATCAAGAGGAACACTTCCATCGGTCCATTTCTTATCATGAATTGTAATGCCTCCAAGACCTGCAAACTTAGATTTCTCCACCTCCAAACAACTTTGAGGAGAAGAATCTATAGTATTCTCATCCACAGAAGAAGAATCATTGTCGTCTGATTTTCGGCTTTTCACATCACTCAATCTCCTTGACATTGCAACCTGCCAAAAAATATGTTGAAGCTTTCCATTCTTAGCTCAATCTAAATTCATAATTTCTGATTTGAATTTCAATTCAACACATTCATTAACTAATTGAAGCCATATATAAAAAAAAATTAGCACTTAAATTTGATGATTATTTACCTGAGTACGCAACATTGATTGAGAATCAACCCTAACTTTAGAAGCAACAATCTTTTCTTTAGGTTCACCTTCAACATTCTGCTCATCCCAATTCTTCCTCGTCGACTTGGCCGACCCAGCCAACATATCAGAAATCTTAGAAATCCCAGCTACCATCTTCTTCTTCGCAGTGGAATCTCCAACAGCCGGCGAAAACTTGATTCCCCCAGACAACCTTCTCCCCGGAGAAATGGAAGCTCTTCTAGGATTCGGCGAAGGCTGCTTCCTTGCAGTTGGAGACGGCTGTCGATATCTCGACGGAACAATAATCGCAGCCTCCCGTGAAACCTTCCGATTCTCGTCTCGAGCAGAAACCAAACTCGGAACCACACATTTGGACGGCACCGGTGAAGAAGATCTCTTCATCTTCCCCGCCGGAGATGGATCTCTCTCAGCAGAAACTTTACCAAACTTCCCTGCAGATTGTGATCGTTTAGCAGTCGCCGGAGATGAAAATCTTTGCGGCGCAGGTAAATTATCTCGTGGAGCAAGTGGTTGGCGTGAATGAACATTGGTCATCTTCTGTTGGTGTTGTTGATTGATCTGAATGGGGGAGGTTGTGTTGGTGGAGAGATACAAAGAAAGAGGATCATCGGAATCTGATAAAGGTTGAATAGTGAAATGACGAGTGGTAGGTGAAATGCGAGCTACAAGTGGGTCCGGTGTACCGACGAAGGGGTGGCGCGTGGGGAGAGGACGAATGTTGGTGACAGAGGGAAGAGGGGTATGGAAATGGAAGCGATCAATGTAGAGGAATTGACCTAACTGAAGACGGTTATTGAGGATGAGATCGGTGTCAGGGTGAGAGAGAAGAACGTAGGTGGAGTTGAGAGAATCAGAGAGGTTGAGATAGAAGCCTTCGTTGGAGAAGAGATCGGAGCTGGATAAAGCAGGTACAATTCCGATGAGTTGGAGAAGAGGAGAACGGTGGTCGCCGGTGACACGTGTGTCGGTGTTCATTGCTTGGAGGAGTTTGAGGATTATACCTGGTGTTAAGGAAGCCATTGTTGTGTTGTGTTTGTGTTTGTGAGATGTTGTTATACAGAGCGGTTTGTGTAGTGTTTTTTTTTGAATTCAAAATGTTGATTTGTCCGTTATCACATGATAGTGAGTGATGCCATTTATTTTTTGAATTAACCCACCTAGATACGTTACCGTTGGAGACCGTAACGTTTATATTTTTTATCAAGGGAAAAAAAATAAAGAACCAACATTTATATTGTTATCACGTACAAAACCTGTGAGAAAAATATTTGCATTGACCCAATTACACTTTTGTAACATTACAGAAACAGAAGCCACTTGAACTTAGCTAAGTAGAGTTTTAAGTCAGAGTATAATATGCTAAAGAATTAATTAAAAGCAAAAAGAAAGTTAGCCAAAGCTTTTCAACATGGATCTAATCTTTTTTCTTTTCAAAAAATATATAGTACAAATCTACCATGAGTCCATGACACAATTTTCAGTGCCCATGGCTTGATTGAATTATCTGTCAACTATAGTAAAAAAAATACAAGAAAAATATATACACCACCAAAGGCCAAAAGCCTTTTATGCAGCACCAAACATGAAGCATGAGAGATCATGACAGGAAACTGACACCCCTTTTCTGATGGATCCTGATCTGTTAAGATAGCCAAACCTGAAAAATCACAATCCCAATCCTTCTGATTATGCACTTGATAATACATATTAAATGCATAAGAAGCATTCCCTTCAAGACTCATACCATTACAAGAAGAACCATATCCTAATGCAGTACAATCTGATAAGCTACATGCATAATCAATACTACCAGCCAAATAATGCAAATCACTAATATCAGGATCCAAAATACACCACTGTTTTTCCATATACTTAACACCTTCAACAGCTACAAGTCCTTCATCACCTTGAAATCCTTTTAAATCCAATTCATATTTTGGTTTTCCATCAAACTCAAAAATTCCCCAATGTCTCTCAAAGTTGCCAGGAGCAATACTTTTAGCATTTTCATCAATTAAACTGAATAAATAGATGTCAACTATACCCTTCCTTTTTGGTGTACCATTTCCACTTAAACAATGTTTGAGTAAACCATTGTTGAACCTTTTTGCATTTTGAATATTTGCATTTTTATCACCATCTGTTGGCCAACCAACTTCTCCAATTATAACATGCATATCTGGATACCCTGCTTTCTCTAAAGCATATAAAAGTGTATCAAGATTTGCATCAAAAACATTAGTGTAAAGTAAATTACCATCCACAAGAGGCTTGTTATTTCCGTCGAAAAATGCGAAATCAAAAGGGAAATGATCATTTCCATATAGACTTAGGAAGGGATAGATGTTGACAGTGAAAGGCGCGTTGTTCGTGTATAGGTAATTAATTATTTCGATGGTTAAGTCGCGGACTTCTGGTCTGAAATCGCCGGCTGATGGAACTAGATTTGAGTCTGGTGAATAATATGCATCAGCATTGAATGGAACTGTGGTTTTGATGCTTGAACCAAGTCCTGCATTGTTGAGAGATGTTTGTATATTCTTAAGAGCTGGTAGAGTGTACATTAGATATGTTCCATTATATTCCTTAAGGAAAGGTTCATTGCCAACTGCAATGTATCTGCAAAATTTGTATCATAAATGTAGAGTTAAGATATAATCAACAGAACCTTGTCAGTGTAATGATCATTAAAAACAAAACCAATATGTATCAAAATCAAACTCATAGGAAAAACAAGGAAATTAAAACTGGTATTCAGATTCCTGATTGAAACACTAATTTTATCATATTAGGTCAAGAAGCTAAATAGATGCAGAAGATTATAAACAGAATATGGCATTGGAAAAAGTACAGTATCAACTCTTCCAGCCTTTAAAAATATGAGAAGAAAAAGTACAAAAAACCATTGCTACAAACTGGTAATTAACAATGTCTTGCATGAAAATTAAACTATGGCATATGATCAAGAATTAGGCCAAGAAAAAATGAAAGGCATAACAGCATAGTGAATAACAGAAAAAGTAAATGAAAAACCAAAAAGAAACTGCAAGATGTTATAATGTGCATGTAATATGATAAATGAACGTTGAATATGGTAATAGGAATTAAAAAAAAATGCTTAACTTGATGTTTAATCCACCAGGGTACAAATAACTGGTGACATTTTCATAAACCCAAGAATCAGCAACTTTAGGATCCTTGCTTATTTCTTCCAACATATTATTAGGAATTGCTAACATAACCTCAATATCAGTCCCTAACAAAGCTGCCATAACCCATTCATCAGCATCAAACAATTTGAGTTTATCAAAACCATTTTCTTGAAGCATTTTAACGACATTCTTTGGAGGAAGTTGGTGAGTTGCCATGGTTCCCCAGTTGACTCCAACTCCATAACCAGATGAAGACATACTTAAGAAGAAAATAATGATGAAGAGTAATGTCATTAGATAATGATGAGTTGCATTTTCTTGTGCCATTTTTTCTAAGTTTCAAGAATAATGAAAGAACAGAATCCAAAGAAATGGGAGTGAAAAAAGAAAATGGAAGGAAAAGAAAAGAAAAGGGAATGTGTGATTTGTGGAACAAGAATTTATAGATGTTGAGAGTTAGTTATTTTTTCTTAGTGCTTGTGTTTCAGTGCATGTCTTCACAAATAAGGTACGTAAAACAAGACTTAAAATTGGTCTTTTTCTTTCTTTCTTTCTTTTAACAATAATAACAAAAAAGTATTTCTTAAATGAAAAAAATATATATATAAAGCAGAAGATTGACACAGAGATTCGTTACTTAGTTCAGTTATAATGCCAGGAAATGCCAGCATGTTTTGCATTAGTGTTAAGCTCTTGTATTATCATCATAATCTCAATCTTAATTAGAGTAAAAGGAGTTTTTCTAGACCACACATCTGACATCACAGGGTATTTTATAACAAGTTGATTTATCGAAAGTGAATGAATGATCTAATAAAGTTAAAGTAATACATTTCACTATTTGAATTATTAGATTAAAATCAATATTACAGGATAACAAATTTCGAATTTATTAGAATATTATTAATTATTCTATAATGTATTCTATAATTTATTAGAATATTACTAGTTGATGTCCCGGAAGAAAACTTGGATTTTGTTAGTGTTCTCCAAATACAACATTTTATTTTCAATCAATTACATAATATGTGGATATATTTAAAAAAAAAAAATAATCATATTAATGTATCTAAGAGCACCATTATCAGTCATCGCAATTGCTATTGTGGGCAACACTTGTCACGTTAGGATGCTGATAATTGAGATGATGTTGGTGAATCATATTACATATTAATATTAATGATGTATCTCTTACCCGAACGCAAAATGTTGCCCTAAATTTAACCTAACTTCAATGATTAATTTTACTGTATTACCCCTATTTAATTTAATCAAAATGTTATTTTCAAATATTTTTGAAATCTCTTATCTCTTATTGCTTAAAATTAACCGAATGCAAAATGTTGTCCTAGATTTAACCTAACTTCAATGATTAATTTTGTTATATTACCCCTATTTAATTTAATCAAAATGTTATTTTCAAATACTTCTGAAATCAAAAACAACAGATCACTCCTAAATCCAATTCAATCCTATTTTGAAATTAGAGATCGCTCCTATTTTGTTAATAGATCGCTCCTATTTTTTTGAAAAAACAGATCGCTCCTATTGATCCAATCATTGCTTAACAAATTATCCTATTTTCCTACCTCATACCTCATATGATACAATACAATAATTCTGTTAATGGATCTCTTTCTTACACTCATTTATTTAACGTCTCAACACTTTAGCCATTGAGTAACATTTTATAAGATAGATAGTTTATTTAATATGTGTTGATTTATAAATAATTTATGCGAATACTAAACAATACGTCAGACCCGTGCATCGCACGGGTCAAAAGTCTAGTTGTTATATTATTTAAGGAGTATTACAAAATTATATATTTTTTAAAATTCATTAAACAATTCCTTTTCTTGTCCCTTTTTAACTGAAATTGTGTACCTTTCAACAACAACAAAAAAAACTAAAATTGTGTGGGAAAAAAACTCAAAATATAAAGCTAAACTTCAACATCGGTTGAAAGGTATTTCTCTAAGATAAGTTGATACATTCAAATGCTTTTATTTGATAACAAAATAAATATGAAATGTCGATTTCAAAGCTACATAATAATTTTCATTCTGTATTGTGGCAAGTTAAATCGATTAAGACATGAGTAATTTGGTTGAACCGTCCAATTTAGCATTCACATTCTTTGTCTTTTCTCTGCTAACGTACACAAATGTAGTGTCATTGCTTTCAAAGTGGAAGCTTGTAAACAAATGCATGCAAAATGGGAACACGAAAAACTTTGGTCGTAGACAATGCATTGACTCTAATTGACCAAAATAGAAGAGGGTCATGGGTCGTCAAATCTGTAACTTTCCACCTTCAATTTACGTGTATCTTTTTATCATCTTATCATATCTCATTTCCTTTGTGATTGTCTTCTTTTTGCAAGTTGCAAGCATAGCTTTTTGCTTTTATTAAAGCACGTACGTTTAAAGATTGTTTTTTGTATTACAAAAGAGCATTTCCCAAATATAGAAAATTGAATTGCAAAACTTTATTCTCACATGAGAGGATCACAAAAAGAAAATCACCACATAAGGTTTTTCTAGTTTACTGAATTCTCTGTTTCATATTGACTGTCAGTTTTAAATTTGTGTACACAAATTAAAAAACAGTAAGTTAATTTTCCTAAACTTTTCTTGTAATTAGAAATTTTGCTGTAAAGACTACTTTTTCACGGCAGAATTGGAAGAAAAAAAAACTGAAGCTACCATTATAAAAACCTTAATTGAAAAAGTTTTCAAGTGGTAACTGATATGACGAAGACATAAAAATATAAAGTCCAGGGCCAACATTATACAGGACAATATCATATTGTATGATTCGAAAAAATTAAACGCAAACCTTTTGTTTTATAGAGTCATGTTAATATTATAGCAATTTTCAAAATATTTTCATGATATGACAAATATGATTATATGATCACCCATATATATAGTCTATTTATTTTATTACGATATAATAAAATCAAACAGCAATAAAGTTTTTTGCTAAAAGTGGAAATTGTGCTTCAATGCATTTATGTGGGATTCACATCTAGCAAGGCTAGCATCATTTTGTTTCATTAGGAAACTTCTTTCCGACGCAAGTTAAAGCAACATTTTTCAGTTGCAAGGATTAACAAATCATCCAATGTCCAAAAAACCAAAGGAAAAGACTAACCTTTGATTGGTGCTTACTACCTAGTACTACAATTAATTAAACAAGTAAACAGATAAACCACACATAAACTACTAGTCTAGTTGTAAATCATAGAGTAATCCACCGTGTCCTGTCACTTTTTTATCCTTTCTTTTAATAACACTTTACTTCTAAACCAATCAAAATTACAACATATTGAGGACACACGGTGCAACATCAAATCCATATTTATGACTGATTTTTTTTTTTAGTATTGATGATATATAGGAGTATGTTGCTTTTTACCGAAAGAAAGAATGTGACATCATTCAAGATTACTCCACTCATTGTTTAAAAACATTACTACAAGCTACTTGTCAAATATCTATTGTATAATATTACAAATTGCATATGATAAATTTATCTATAACATAGGGAAAATAGATTTAACAAAGAAAAAGTTCATATCCAAAGGAACATGCATAACTAATTTTAGTTGATCTAAGTATCCAATTAGATCTGAAGAACAATGAAAACCTGTTAAGACACCTGAAAATAAAGGTTGAAGAATGAAGAAAGAAGGTCATTTCTCTTCAGCAGTGTCACTAAGGACAATATCATGGACTATCTTCTTCACAAATGCATGCTTCTGGCAACCTAAAGCTTAAACAAAACATTGCCTGCACAGTAAATAAGCAGCAAGAGACATAAATAAATAATTGTACATGTTCTACAAATCAACTAAAAGAATCATAAGAGTTGCTAAAAAGATCTAAATAAGTATATCGAATTACTGACGATACCTTGTTTGGAGCTACATCCCTAACCCTATGAAATTTTGAGTCTAGTATAGTAGCTTTTAAAGCAGATTCTGCTACCTGCAAGATAAAGAACAATTAACTGTCTGATGTCTGAACAAACAAAGTACACAATTTATCAATATCCAATCCATATCCAAGTAGCTGGCAAAACCCAGGTGCTTGCACAGAAGTTTTATAATAAACGAATGCGAGAAGTTTGTAAAGTATATTTATTCTAACCATAACAGAAAAGAGAAAATAATATGAAACACCATCTCAGAATGAACTCACAGCTATTATAGATTCAGGAGTTTCAGTTGCCCTAATGAAGCAATAACAGTGGATCAATGGTAGATTTCCTTTCCAATATTTCCTCTGGATCAGTCCCTTGAATGCATCTGACAGGGCATATACGTGTCAGATATCTACGTATATATCTTAAAAATAGCAACAAAAAAGAGTAAAATAAAAGACTATTCATACATTTATACCACATTGCACTACAAAAACTAACAGTGAAAAAATTATGTCCTGAACGAATCTTGTTTATATTATAATGGCCAGTTCTTTAAAAAATGTTAGACCTCAAAGAAACGGAAAATGGGTACATCCCTCTCACAAATTTTACTTAACCCTCAGAGTTGCCGGCATGTTTAAATCCTAAGAAAACAACAATCTCATCTAAGGTAATAAAAGACCAAATAACTTGTCAGAGAAATTAGTAACAACCAAATCTAATGGCACTGTACCTAGAAATTGAATAGCAGATGCTGGTAGGTTCATTACTACGTGGTCAATATGTTCCCAAGTTTTTGTGGCAGATATTTCAGAACCTCTCCTTCTCTTGTTTGTGCTTCCTTTTTTGCCACCACCTTCAAGGACCTCAGTAGCCTTTCTGTTTCCTGTCAAACAAAAATAATAGTAAGTTTTACTTTCAACCTTTGAGAGTATTATTATCAATGATATAATCATTTTTGCATGCTAGACATAAAGTTTTTTGTCTTTTAAATCCAAAACTTAGTATTAGAAGCTAAAAGAACAGGTAGCAGCCCGAGGTGTTATTGTAGTTTGTAGAATACCTTCATGAGAACTGCCACAAGATCTTTTGACAGCAATTGCAGACTTGGCAGCATTCTCTGCTGAACCTTGTATATCCTCTAAACTAGTGTTAGTGCATTCTCCTGGGTCTTTTGTATCAACGGCAAGAGGAATATTAGTGTCAAGCAACATGTTCTCATATCACAATTATTGATACTTGCAGTTATTTATCATAAATATGTTACCAGTTAGCAACTTCTTTCCTGAATTTAGCTCAGTACTGTCTTGTATCTTGCATGTGTAACAAGTATCAGAAATGGGAACGTCATTTTCTTTTTTATTCTCAGAATCTGGCACTTCCATTAGCTGGGATATGAACTTTCTAGCATCCAAGTTGTACGAACAAATTTGATCATCAACCTTATTAATTTTGGCATTAATCCTCAGATAGTGTATGCTATCTGGATTTAAATCATTTGCATAGACTAAGCATCCTTTCTGTGCGGCAGGAATGGCAAAAGGACCTATACCAGCAAACATGTCACAAATGATTTCTCCAGCTTGGAACATTGAAACCAACCTTTTGTGTTCATGTTCCAATCTGGAATTCCAATAAACCAGACTGTAATCAAGCCTAAAAGTGGCACCATATTGCTTCACTTCTGTAATCATATCATGTTCTCCTGCTAAAACTTCAAATTCTGGAACTCGGAATTCATTTGTAATGCTTCCAACTTTATTAACAATAGTTTTGATTCTTGGGTGATTTTTCTGCATAATAGGGAAAAACATTTAAGTTACAGTTACTAGGCAAAACATGCATAAAAGAGTATGTTCAACAGTAAAATGATAGAATTTGTGAATTAATCTTGCAATGGACATTTTTGTAGCAAAGAGCATTCAAACATAAATAAACACACACATACACACCCCTCATTCACGATGTGTCAAACACACTATGAATGTCATAACAAAAGTACTAAAATAAGGCAGCAGCATCAAATGGAGCTGACAGAAACTCAGAATTAAGAGTAGAAAATAGGGTGACTAAAGTACTCATAGGTAAAGGTAGCCCCTCTGAGAATACAGCAAAAAGAAAGAAGACTGAGGAAATTTTGTGGATCCCAAATATCCGAACCCATCGGAAACTTATCCACCTTACTCAATTTTTGCTTAACTCTCCCAGATCGTTCCCTCTCCCTTCAATCCAAGGAATAAGGATTGAAGGGAGATTTCCCGCACTCCTCGTCCAATGGGCAAGTTTCCTACAACACTTTCCAGTCCAAATTCCTCTCCTTCCCCTCAAAGTAGTAGTTGCATTAGGTATAACAGCATCAACGATTTTAATGACTAATTTCCAAAATTTATACAGCATTAATAAAGCCAGGTCAATAAATAAAGGTCCTAAACTTGAATCCAAAGAGGATTTTTTTTGCATATTCTGCCAATGGTTACATTTATATGCTTAACAGAAGATGATAAAATGCTGACGATTCCAAACTAAAAGCAATTAAAAAGACAGAGTTTAGTGAAGACTATCATCATTCATCGCATCTTTATATCTAGCATTAGCAATTAAACAAGACTAGTGCACCAAGTACCACCAAGCAAGTAACTGTACAGAAACAGAACTTTTTGATAATAAGGAGACAAAACTAATATTCAAACACTTAAAGTAGTCATTCTTACATCATAGATAACCTTTGCAATAACATCCTTGAAGGGAAGTAATTCATCATGCAGGTTTAAGTGGGCAATGTGACCTGTATAGGTAGGACAGATGTTAGTTCACAGTCAGTGGCTGGCTAAACAGAGTCAATGGTTAACAAAATTATTAACGAATAATAGAGCATATATGTTGAATCAATGAAACCGTGTCAAACAGATTATAGCAGTAATCAAAAGTGAATCCAGAATGAGTAAAATAAAACTATACAGGTCAAATACCAGTACCACTAAAAAAACATTAAATAACTTCTAAATACTTAACTATTGTTTCGAAAGATGAAGGCACTTCCACTCCATTAGGCAGTATCTGCTTCAACACGTGATCTACAGACACAATTTTCCAGACAGTTGTAAATATTTGTAGGACAGAGGAAAGCATAATGTGAGAACAAATAATTAGAAAGAGAGTGTTTCTACCTAAACTGACATGTCAATATAGCAATCAAACACTAACTCAACAAAATGGAGAAATCAGGGTTCAATAACAAATAAGACCAGAAAGAAGCAATGCACTTTTATTTGTGTACCTAGGTAGGTGATACACCGGGGATCCACTTACGGTACACCCTTTTGTATTGGTATACCAATGCTCTAAGTGCCACCACATAGGTGTATGTATATTATATTATTATACAGCAATTTAGCATGCAGAAAAAGATGTACATGACACAATTCATAAATTTTGAAACATGATTCCAACAAATAGATAGATGTCACGTCAGCATCCAGAAATCATGTTAAAAGACAGTTTCTTCGGTATGTTTCAAGAGAATAACGGACCCACCTGCACTCCAGTATGAATAACCTAGAGTCAATGAATGGGGCAAAACTTCAATCTCACAAAAGTCCTTAAGCTCATTAAGCTTTTGATTTGGAATATCGGATAAATCTGAAACACACCCAAATCAATTCACAAATAAGAATGCCCACTGAAACTACAATTCATTATAATGAAACGAAAAGAAACTCCAAAGAAGCAAAAAATTAATACCTTGATTCTGAACTTTCTCGGAGAGTATAAGGTAACGGTTTTTGTCACAAGTTGGGTCATCGGTGATGGGTTTAATCCGGGGCTTGTCGAGCAAGTAACTACACAATCAATCAGAGAGGAATTTTAAAAATAAAAAAAAATAAAAAAAGTGCAGCTAAGACGCATGGAAAGAACGGGGAGAGATAGAGAGGTACCCGTTGAGGATTCGGGTAGCAACCTTGCAAAGTTGGCAGGGTATTCGAAGGGCCCAGAGTTTCAAGTGCACATCGAACTTGCTCTTGTCCAACAACATCGCCACTATGTTTGGTTGGTGAGAAAAAAATAGAGAAGAAAAAAGAGGTGAGAAATACAATAGAATAAATAGTTGAGAAAAAGAATAAACAAAATATAACTGTATTTTTCTCTTGTTGCTTGGTTGTTAGAAAGCGAGAATAGAGAATTAGCGTAGGTTTTCAAATGAAAAAAAAAGGCCCTATTACATTATCATGCGCTAAAAATAAGTGGTGTTAGCACAATACACCCTTAACTGCACAACTTACAAGTTAAGCGCCAGTAGGAAAAAAGGCTGACTAATGTGAATATATATGATATTAGAAGAAAAAAAAACAACTCTAAGTGCATGTTCCACTTCTAGAGGGACTGAAATTGATTATGAAGGTGTATAATTAATTCTGACATGTTTGGTTGCTTTCAAGTATAATTGATTTTTCCTCCATAATAGATTCTACTTGAAGCTAGGATTTGCAGCTTTTGATTCTAAAAGTGATTTTTAACACAAATTTAAAGTTCGACTCACTTTTAAATGAATGTATTCAAGCAAAAATCACTTTACCTTGAACTCATATTTAGTCAGAATCGATATTATAGAATCAATTCACCCAAAATCAATTTGTGTCAACCAAACATACGCAATGGATCGGGATAAGTTGAAAGCATAACTAATTAGCACAAACGTATTGCGCCTGAGTTCCTTCGTAGAAAACGCTATCTTAATCATTAATCATGGAGCATTTAACTAGATTTGGAACAAACATAAAAAGGCCCAATGCCCATGCATAGCATGGATAAAGCTGCCATTTTCTAACTCTTGGATTCAATCAGTAAAGGTAACAATGCCATTATTCTGGACTCAAACAGAATGGATAGAATTATATTTAGGAATTAACCTCGTTGAGTCATTTTGACAAACACCTTGTGAGTGCAAAAATACAAATACAAAAATATAAGGGCTCGTTTTCCCTCACCCCCAAACTCTTCCCCGTGGTATAAGAGTACAGAGGGTCTTACCTTCAAACTGCGACGGGCTCTGAAACGAAGTGGTGGAGAAGCGGCGAGCGAGCAAGGTGGAGTAGTTTAGACAGTTGATTTCAGAGACTCTGTCTTCGTGGGTATGTGGTTCGGTTTACTTGTCTATCTTTTTTTTCTTTTCCAAATAACAGTGGCCTATAATCTTAAAACAATATATAAAATGCATCCTACTACTTCCGTCTTAAAACAATAGTCGTTCAAAGTTTATAAATAATTTTTTAAAAAATATTAATTAAATGATTTCAATTATAAAATCAATATCATTTATTAAAATACTTTTATTAATTATTGTTAATAAAACAGTTAAGTTATATGAAATTCAATAAATAAATGTATAATAGTGAAAAAATAAATAAATATTGTATTTATATTCTAAAATGACAATTATTTTAAGACATAGGCAATTATTTTGTGACGAATATCTATCAACTCTGACAAGATGTTCACCTTTCTATCAAAAAAATCTAACATGCATTTTTTTGTTAAATTCAAGTTTATTTATTTTTTTTTTTTATAAATTTTAACTTTTTTAATAAATTTTTATCACACGTGTTTTTAAAATTATATAAAAAAAAAATCATCTGCAAAAATGAGTTCACAATTGGAATTTAGCTCTATATTTTCATTATTCTTTATCTTAAACTTGTGTCGTTTAAAAAATATTATATTTAATTTATTATATGTTAAAAAATTTAAATTTTTATAAAGACTTTTTCTAATGTATTAAATATTTATGCAAAAAATTATTTACAAAATTAAAAGTTTAAGAATAATGAACAAATGTGAATTTAACACGGATTATGAGTGCATATTGATTTTTTTTGCAAGCATGTGATTTTTTTATGGATACAAAAAACAACATTTGAAATATTTATTAATATCAGAAAGAAATTTAGAGATATTTTTTTTTAATATCATTTCATATTTACAAATTAGGTTGCGTTTGTTTGATAGTTACCAAAATGACTCCCAAGATTGTTTTTCCTTGGAATATCTTTTTGTGTTGCGGAGGGACTTCAACCCGGTTAAAGCTAAAGATGAGAGAAAAGGTGTGAGAGTTTATCTTGGTAGCGATGTGGGGGAAGGAAGATATACGACGTTTTCAACTTGGAATATTTTCCTTATCCCTTACTTGATTTGATTTCTCACCGTTTCTGTATAAAAAAACTTTAGTGAAGCGCGTAATTAGACTTTAGTGTAGGAGGAGTGATTACAAAATTAATGACCTCAACACACTTTTTTAATTATTTTTAGACAATTGAAATCGAGTTTGGTATCCTTGTTTATTAATTTTGTTAGGACTGCAGCAACTTGACCTAATATTTTCCCTCTCATTTGCTATATTAGGTTAGCAGTAATTTAACCTAACAAATTACATCTAAAAAAATGCATCGCACCAATTTCATTCCTATCCTCTTGCCTTTTTTTTTGACAATATTTTCTACACTCATCGTTATTTATTAATTTTGTTAGGTTTGCAGCACCTTAACCTAATATTTTCCCTCCTATTTGTTTTATTAGGTTAGCAGTAATTTAATCTAACGTAGACAATTTCCTCTGACTATATCATTTGCAATGACAATTAACAAAAGTCAAGGGCAGTCACTTAAACATGTTGGTGTATATCTACCAACACTTGTATTTTCTCGTGGACAGTTATATGTTGCTGTTTCAAGAGTTACATCCAAAGAAGGACTAGAGATATTGATCACTGATGAAGATGATGAAGACACCAATGTAACGTCTAACTTCGTATACGAGAAAGTATTTCGCAATGTGTGATGAAACTACATGCCAATGTACTAAAAATTTCATATTTCTTTTACCGAATTATTGATAGGATTACCGGATTTTCTTTTATAATAATTTCAGATTTCATACATTTTATGAAGTGTTTTATTCTGTCTACTATGGATTATCACATGTCATTTTTTTCACCGTTATCAATTATATATTACATTTTATGATTCGTATGTTAATCCCTTTACAATAAACCCGTGCAGAGCACGACTAAAAAATCTAATAGGTAGTTAAATATTAGATTTATTTTGTTAAATTTGATACCCCAATACACTATTGTCATACATTTAATTAGTTAAAAATATTTAGAACATTCACAATAGATATATTAATTCGGTTTTGTCCAACATGTGCAATATTGCAGATGTTGAAACAATTAATATTATTAATTTTTTATTTGAAAACAACAATTATATATTCAAAAGTTGTATCTTTATTATTAAATGGGGTTAATAGGTCTTTACCCCCTGTAATATAGATCATTTCCGGTTTTCCCCCTGTAAAATTTTTATTTTGATTCACCCCCTGTAAAATATTTTTGTTTTGATTTACCCCCCTAATAGGCCAAACAAAAACGAAAATTTCTTGGAAAAAAAAATAAAATTGGTTTTTGTTTGGCCTATTAGGGGGGTAAATCAAAACAAAAATATTTTACAGGGGGTGAATCAAAATAAAAATTTTACAGGGGAAAAAACCAGAAATGACCTATATTACAAGGGGGTAAAGACCTATTAACCCTTATTAAATGTGCAAGTTTGGATACAAAATTTCTATTTTAAACTTCTCAACATGTGGAAGTTTGCACACGATAGAAAAACTCGTTAATTATATGATACGTAAGCAATGATCGTAAGAAAAACACTAAAAGGGAGGTTTAATTGTTTTTGGTTTTTTTAAAAATTCCTAATTGTTTACACTCGTCAGTCTCTGAATAAGTCAGGGGTTTAAGTCTTTAATCAGAGAGTGAGAAGTACTCATAAGAGATTTTGCAGCAGAATGAGGTAAAAACAACAGAGAGAGAGAGAGATAGAGGACACAATGTAATTATACTTATTATTCTTCTTGAGGTGTTCTGCTCTTTATATAGTCAAGGATTTGAGGAACATTGGAGAAGAGTGACACCGCATTAAAAAAAGTTAATATGGATAATACTGTTTATTGGACATTCGAAATTCTTTTGCTGAAACTGGAAATATCCATTCAATCTATTTGTCCTTTAAGTTATTTGGTCGTTGCTACACGTGGTTAGAAGATGACAAACTGTACTATCAGAGTTTTGGTTGACTTCTTGTTGACCTTTCCTATGATCTTCTACCATAGTTTGATAGGATTTTTACAAACCTATTTCGTTCCAACTAATAGATGACACAAACACAATGACTATTAAACTAAATAGTGGATCTGGTGAACTAATAGATTATTTTGACCAAGAAGATGACATGTTCGTCCTTAGGAGAGAATAAGAAGCGATCTCAATATATTATTATAAACAAGAATATGACAGATACATCCTTATGAAAAAAACTAAGAAGCGATGTCAATACATTATTACGATTTTACACTTGTAAATGAGTAATGAGGACTAATTGTACTCTCTCCGCTAAACCACCCGTACTTGTATAAATACACAATTCAGCAAAGAGAGAGCTTTACAATCCTCTTTGAAATAACGGTGTTTCTGTGTCAGGCAGCCCGTTTGGTGACTTTTCGACACTCCGTTCTTAACCGGTAACTCTCTCTCTCTCTCTCGATATACTTTGTAGATCTCATTATCAACTCTTCTTTTTCACTAATCACTTTCTCTCTCCTTCATTTTCCATTCACTTTAATTTCTCTTCTTCTTATAGCTTCAGTTCGATATTTTTTTCTTCTTCTTTGTATTTCCCCCCAAAATTGCATCTACTCAATTTGAACTCACCTTGACCAATTTCTAGGGTTACCGGAGCACCACAAATGAAAACTACTACTAATCAAGCTGATGAACTCGATGCTGATACCATGCCACCGCCTAATTCCGTATGTTTCTTCTCAAACCCTTACTTTCATCTATTCAATGAATTCTTCTACCTCAATTCACTGAACTGAATGTTGTTTGTTTCGTTGCAGAAAAGGGTCAGGGTCATAAAAGAACTAACTTTTCAAGATATGTATCAAAACCAAGACTTGTTTGACCAGGACGATGATGAGGACGATGATTGGGACCCGTCTCAGAACCAAGCTCATGACGGAGTTGGTCAGACCTCGGTGTCCGATGTCATCCATGAAGTTTCAGAAGCCAATCCACAGCCTAATGCCGTAAGTGTCTTCTCAAATTATTGTTCATTTTTATATTTCATTTCAATGTTTGATTGAGACCAAGGTTTAAACTGCATTGTAATTGTTTCGCGATGATTAATATTGTGGAAAATTGTAGTCTTATTGCAGTTGATGTGGTTATAATTTTGTTTGTTTATTTAAATATTGAAAACCCTTGGGTTTGGGGCCACAATCATAGTAGAGGGCCATTTTGTAAAACCTTGATTGAGACTGACAGTGTTGTTTGTTTGACTGCAGAAAAGGGTTAAGGTGCAAAAGGAACTAACTTTTCAGGACCTGTATCAAAGCCAAGAGTTGTTTGACGAGGATGATGAGGAGGACGATGATTGGGACCCAACTCAGTTGCAGAAGTGTCTCGAAGTCATCAAGTGGTTCTGTAAAAATTGTACTATGGATAACCTAAACAATGATGTCTGTTGCCAAGTATGTTTGTAATTTTTCTTTCCCATTGTATATAGGAAATCTTATTATTTTATGGATAGTTATCAATGGTGATATATGGACTGGATTCGGTGGTGTTATTCATCTCTTTTCATTATTACCAATCATTCTTTAATTTTGCAAATAATAATTCAGTGATATCTTCTATGTACAGATATGTGGGGAGCATAAAGATTCTAAAATCCTGAGCCGTGGGCATTTTGCATCTCCCTTTGCACAAGATGAAGATCCAGATGAGATCCAGCCAAGTATAAAAAAACTGAAAGGTGAATATGCAGCTTGCTAATGATCCTGTCATATAGTTATAGTCGAGTCCAAATGTTCTACATCATGTTTCGGCAATATTGTACAAGTTATATTACTTTCAAAAAAGAATCTTGTCAAACTGCCTTCCAAGTTTGTCAATTGGTTGCCTTCATTATGGCTGTTAATTTTAAGCTGTCAGAGGGAGGGATAGATGTTTATCAATTATCATTAAATTTTATATGTTAATTCATTAAAATTTATAATCACTCCGTGGTTGCTTGACCTCATTTTCTTTTTCCCGTAGCACTCAAGTTAAATTACGAGTGAAAAGAACGGACAACAAAATTTGATACTCAACTGGTTTCCTTTTAGACGTAAACCCTTTTTTTTTTATATACAAAACGCTGATTTAATTCTGTATATTTTTAAACCCCTTTGTATTTGAAGAAACGTTATTTAAAAGCATATTGTAGCCCATGCTTGATCCTAGCTGTTTAGGTTCTAAATGTAGAGTTGTGCATATGACACATAAATCAAGGGAGCTCTATGTTTTTTTATCCCTTTAGCTTGTATGGAGTTATCTAAAAGAATTTTTACAGGCTGGTATCAGTAGCGCTTTTGTATATCCCTATGTTTATTCTTACTAAAGATATTATCATTCTCATATGGTTGTATGTGGATTTTGCTCCAGTGTGGTATCAAACTCCAAATTTATTTCAGTTTTACCCTTGTCTTTGTAGACGTTGGCTCACTGGAATCAGCAGCAAACAGTTCTACGGCAATTGGCTTTGATGAAAGAATGCTGTTACATGCAGAAGTATGGTTCTACTTGTTTTGTTGATTCCCTTTTTACCCCTTTTCAAAATTTGATGCTATGCCTTATTACTAGTCTACTAGCACATGCATTATCATTTTGGTCAATATCCAATCAATAATTTCTTTATTTTCAATGAAACACTAGTGTTTTCATGCCTTTGTTTCGTATGCTTTGAAAATGTTAATCTGGAAAAGAGGAACATTCAGTACTCACCCACCCTATAATAGTAAAGTTATACACTAGTGTATTTATGGGCAGCTCGAGGAGTTTTAATTGATAATATATCAAAGTAGGGCCTTTCTTTTACGAATATCTGATTCCATATATGAAAAATGTAGTTCTAGTCCGTTCGTATTTATTGCCAGTTGTCATTATTAACCCTACTTTTTTTTAATACTATCAACTAATTTCCATTTTAAACATACTCAAAGTAGCATGTTTTGTATGTATTATCTTTTAAATTTGTATATTAATTGTTTTGTAGTAAACTTTAAGTGTTTCAAGATTATACCACTTTTGCTGTAAATTTTAATCATTATGACATTTTTTCATGATCATCATTCTGACATGTTTCTGTGAGTGTTTCAAAATTATTTACTTATATTATAGCTTTTGACCAACTATCGACCCGGGTGTTGTCATAACCTGTGTATGGATACCATCTGCTATGCCGCTATGTTCCGTTTTCCCCCATCTTTTCTAAATCAGAAAAAGCTTGTTTGCTTGGTCCATGGTCTATGTTACGCACCACAACAGTTTCATTATTGTAGCATTGGATTTTATGTATCACTATCCCATGCATGCACTATGATGATCTGTATTTTTCTTTGCTAGGAATTTCATGTTTGTCTATCTGATAATATATTTTCTGGTGGTTGTTGGTTTGAGTAGGTTGAAATGAAACCACGTCCACACCCTGAAAGGCCAGATCGCCTTCGAGCAATTGCTGCTAGTCTTGCCAGAGCTGGTATTTATCTATCCAAATATTTGCTATTACCATTCATTTTTTTGGGCTATTGATATTTACCACTTAGCCTTACTACTGATTTCCTTTCAATTTTCATTTGTCTTAGATAAATAATCATACTGATCAAGTGCATTAATTGTCAAATTTGAGTCACATAGGTATATTTCCAGGAAGATGCCATTCAATTCCTGCCAGAGAAATCACTCAAGAAGAACTGACGATGGTAATTGCCTACACTATACTTTGTATAAATATGTGCTGTGCACGCACATTTCCACCTATTTAATAGCTTTTTTATCGAGAGGTCCCCAAACAAATAAATGTAGGTCAATTGCTGGACATACTTGCCAATTATATTTACCAGATGCTGTTTTTGGAGGCAAAATTGATCTATTTCCTTAATTTAAACGTTATATGTTATAAAACATGAATGGATCATGCTCTTTTATTAAACACCAACAATCACGGTTTCAGTATTGGTTATTCATCCATAGATCTCAAAGGTAACTGTTGGACCATCACACAATTCTAACCACTTAAAATATTGGAATTGAAGGTTCATTCTTCGGAGCATATTGAATCTGTGGAAGTTACAAGCAAGTTAATGTCTAGGTGCGTTAATCTATTTCTTTCTCGTGGTCTGTCGCTCTCTGTTATATTTTGTTGCTTCTTCCTTTTGTATAGATAATATTTGATTTTAATACAACTTGTATCCTGGCTTTACTGGAATTCATTAAATGCTTCAGTTTTAAATTTTTAATACCTCTTGTTTTACATTGGCATTAAATCTTTATCATGATCAATGACCTTTATTTTCAGTTATTTTACTTCCGACACATACGCCAATGAGCATTCAGCATGTGCTGCTAGGTTGGCAGCTGGGTTATGTGCCGATCTAGCATCGGCAGTTGTTTCTGGGCGTGCCAAAAATGGATTTGCTTTGGTACGAATCATTGTGTTTCCGTTGATAACTGTCATTAGTATTTGAACAATTTAAGGTTTGCTGTAGTTAATGCTTGTTCCTCACTAAAATCAGGTTAGACCACCTGGTCATCATGCCGGTGTAAAAGATGTGATGGGGTTTTGCCTTCACAATAATGCTGCAGTGGCAGCATTGGCGGCTCAGGCTGCAGGGGCTAGGAAGGTGCTAATTTTAGATTGGGTAATGTCTTCACTCATCTATCTCTGAAATTATGCGATTTTCCTGAAGGCAGTGTTGACTAAGACATTCAATATGCTATTTAAATATCAGTTGATTGTACTCCCTGATCATTGCAGGATGTTCATCACGGAAATGGCACACAGGAAATATTTGAGCAAAACAAATCAGTGAGCTGGATTTAATTATTATTTTGCTCTCCTTTCTTTTACCTTTAATTGTACTAATATTGACCTTTTCTTCAAGGGGGCTGCTAATTTACACCCACCTAAAGTCACTAAGGAGTAAGTTAGCTAAGTAGCAACATACACCAACTTGGTTTTGACTAAAAAACCAACTTTCACTGTTGTAATCACTTGAAACTAAAGGATAGTTGTCAATTTCACTTTAGTTTTTTTAAAAACCTTAACTTCCTAAAACAAAAATATAATTCGGTACACCTAGGATTGAGAATTGACTTTGTAATATATTTTTTTTTAACTTTGAATCTTCTATGTGAATGTTTTTTTGTTTTGCGTAAAAAAACAAGAGGCTTAAGTGCTTTTTTTCCCCAGTCTATTGCATTTTTCATTGGTTCAATACTAATATATTTACTAGCTATGAAAACAAAGAAGAGGCTTTTAGGGCTTTATCAAGAAAAGAAAAATAAATAAGGAAAACTTAGTAACCTTAATTCAAAAACAACGGGATTGAACGTGTTATACCTGGGATAATGGTAATGGTAGATAGAATAACATTGTTATAGGTAAAAACGGTTACATGATATTTTGAACTATTATAATTATTATTTTTTTAATTAATTAAATTAAACTTACAAAACTACCCTTCTGTTTAAAATTGGTTTGAATAATGGCAAATGAGTTTTTTGGTAAAAAAACAAGTGGGTGTAACTTGTTAACTTACTTCTGAGTGTGTTTAGGATGGTTGTAAATTAGCAGCCCCCTTTATTCAATTTTTTCCACATTGGTGTTTTTTAATTTTTTTGAATTCGTTTCACTGTAACATTTTATGAGCTACGCACTTCCTCGTCATTTTAATGATGCTTATGAGTATTATCTATTCTGTAGGTCTTGTATATATCATTGCATAGACATGAGGACGGAACATTTTATCCCGGTACTGGAGGTGCTCATGAGGTATTTGATTGCAGATAAATTTTCAAATTAAACTGCTGCTGCTGGCCAACTCAGCCAAGCACATTTTGGTCTGGTATTAGTGAAAATATTTTATGGGGTGTTTTTTTTTAAAGAAACTAAAACAGGTAGAGATAAAAAATTCATTGAGGAATTTAGCTTGGGTTATGCTGACAAAAAGGGCTGGGTTATGCTTTAGTATTGTCCTGCAGATACAATTGAAGAGTTTCATCGACAGGAATTTGTCTAATAGAGTTCAGTATTATGTGTAAACTACTTGAAGATATGTATATACCTTTTTCTTTGAGATGCTTACTGTTGGAAATTTCGCCTTCATTGCGGTCTGCCCCTAGCCGCCTAATTGCGGCATTTGGGTTGCCTTCATTGCAGCCTTCAACACCTTCATTGTGTTGGGTTTGAAGGGGTTGATTTAGCCCCACTTAGAGCATGGCTTGTGTAGTGTTTATAAAGCTTAGGCAACATTACTTTACTAGCCGGTTTTGTAAGGATGAGTTAGGCTCAATATAAAGTCTGAGACTTACTATTCAAGATTCAAACTTATGTCCCGATGATGGTTTAGTTATTGACTTATTTCCATGTGCTTTTGGTCAAATGGGCATTAATTTGTTTCTTCTATCATGCTATTCTGCAATTTGGTTGCTGTACTTCTATCTTGGGTGTAGAAGGGATGCTGTCCATCATGTTTAAATTCTGAGAACTGAGAGTACTCCCAAGTATTTTTGTCTTTTCAGGTTGGTTACATGGGTGCAGAAGGTTACTGTGTGAATATTCCATGGAGTCGAGGTGGTGTTGGTGATAATGATTACATTTTTGCATTTCAGCATGTTGTACTTCCTATAGGTTAGTATTTATTGGGGCCTATTGAAGTTTATTTTATTCCTAGTCCTAAAATATGTTGATCAATAATTTCAGAACCATGCCTTTTAGGAAGAGTAAATGATTAATTAAAACAACTTCAAGATCAGACATTTTGTTTTTCCTTAATTACCTGGGAACACATAAAACAGATCTTCTCACGATTATAACATTAGTTGTTGAAATCAAAATGTGAATATCTAAGAAGAGGAGTAAATAATAAAATAATCTTAACTTTGGGGGAACTGAAATAATCACAAGTCACAACCAAACATGTTTGACTTTTGTGATGTAAAAGTGATCATAGAAAGGTAAAATTAATTTTTTTCCAAGATCAGTTGAGACTTGCATAGGGATATAGCATTCTTGTAGCTTTTTGATCTGGAATTCCTTTTATGATCTCAATAAAAGTAATATCACAGTCAATGTACCAGAACCTATTTGCTAAGGAATTTATCAACATGCAAACTGTTTGTCAAAAGAAAATCATAGTCTAATATGCCTGATGTACTTCCCAGGAAGACTGATTGATTGGCAGCTGGCATCAATTCCAAAATTACATGAATGAAAAATAAGTTTAGTATAGGGTGGCTCGGAATATTGGATCATACCGTGTTTTTCATCTTAAAAGAGTGCCTTTATTTCATATAATAGTCTATTCTCCCTTTTGGTTGTATTTTTAAAAATAGGCAATATTCTCTGCTCGAAACATTGACATTGAATGGCATTCCTGTTCAGCTTCTGAATTTGCTCCAGATTTTACCATAATATCAGCAGGATTTGATGCTGCTAGAGGTGATCCCCTTGGAGGCTGTGATGTAAGGATTTTAACTCGATCTTCATTTTTTTATTAAAATAAAATCATCGGCAGGACTATGCAATAAGTTACATCTATCCACCATATAAAGAACCTAATCTCCTGTTTGAATTTTTTTTAATGACAAATCTTCTGCTTAGTTTTATTGAGGATTAAAAAATTCACTGTACTTAAAAATTGAAATAACTTAATTTGTTAGCATGCTATTGGGCTTACATCGAGTTTTTCATCTATTATGCAGATTACTCCCTCTGGCTATGCACAGATGACGCACATGTTGAATGCCCTTTCTGGTGGAAAAATGCTTGTTATTCTTGAGGGGGGGTTTGTGGCTCATACCTTAACTGTTTAGTGTTCTATTAACCTCTAGATTTTGCTTCAAGTTGATCTAAATACATTTTATTGCAGCTATAATCTTCGTTCTATATCATCTTCTGCAACTGCAGTAATCAAGGTGAATTCTTCTGCCGTTCATTATCTATAGTGATATCCCTGTTTGGGTGTTCCTCTTTCATTTATTTTGTTTTACCCCTTCTGGAATACTGGTGTAATTGACCAGTCATTTAGATTTTTCATGTATATATGCAATTTTTTGCATGACTGTGACTTGTGAGAATAATAAATCCGAGCCATTTTTCTTGTCGATAATTTTTGGTTTCTGACTGGGGTTCTATTGGAACAGGTATTACTGGGTGAGAGTCCTGTACGTGAACTGGAAAATAGTTTCCCTACCAAATCTGGCCTCCAAACTGTTTTCGAAGTCCTCGACATTCAGAATAATTTTTGGCCTTCCTTGAAACCTATCTTTAAAAATGTGATGTCACTTTGGGAAATGCAATGTCTTGGGAAAAAAGGTGAGGAACTGTCTTGATTTGTATTTGTTAAATTTTGCCGCCTTAGTTCTTTCTGTAATTGTTTTATTTTGATATATTTGACCTTGCTCGGTTGGAATGGTGGGGTTACCTGTGGGTGGGTAGAGGATTGCTTTTTTGTGTTTTTGTGTTTTTTTTTTACAGAATTTTTGTTTTTTTGTTTAGTTTTTTGTTTTTGATGATTGTGGGTAGGGGAAATTTGGTTCTCATCCCCCACTTTTAAAAAATTTCTGTGCACCCTTGCAGTAGAGATTAGAATTAGGACTTTTGGTGAAGCTCTGAAGTACTACCTAATTACAATTAGTTTTTTTTTAGGCAAACAGACAAAAAAGAGACGCCGAATTTTGGCACCAATGTGGTGGAGGTGGAGTCGCAGAAGTTTCTTATTCCATATGCTGAACGGCCATCTTCGTGTAAAATCAAAATGACTTTTCTGAGCTGAACTTGAAGTACAGGAATACCTATTAGTTAATCAGCATTTTGTATATTCCATCTTGATTCCAGACAAATATATTTTTTGGTTGACCTTGTAAGTGCGGAGGTTGGCACAGGAATTGGGAGAGAGGGGGGGAGTAAAGGACAAAATGACTTCCCTGTTACTTGTTTGAATATTTTAGAAGCTGCTAAGATAGGAATCATCTTTGTACTTGTTAATTGAAAAGCAAATTGACATTAGAAACACCACCTTTCAATTTAATGCATGCAGCATTTTCCGTTATTGAATTGGGTTTAAATGGTAACATGTCAAACGTAAGCTCATTCTTTTTAGAATTTTGCACAAAATAATTGAAGACTATGCCGTGCTTGTTATCTTATAAGAGAACCTCTTGTTGGCAACAAAAAGTTGTTTTTAATAGGGGTGTGTTTTCAGCTTATTTCCTTAAGCTCTGTAAGATAGCTTCTGAAAGCAGTCTATAGCATGTATGAAAACAATTCAACTTTGCTATAAAATTAGTTTAAATACAAGCGTTTAACATGACAAATGCTAATGTTATAAGCTGTAAATTAAGTTGTTTATACATACATGTCGTAATTATACATGCATGCATATGCAATGAATTGGCATGCAATCCTGAGTCGCGATGACCCAGAAACAACGGAGCTGGACCTCAAGGTTCCTTGAAGTTTTGACAAATGCATATGCAGTGAATTCATTGCATGCCAATTAAGTGGATTGTGTAAAATTAAGTGGATTTGTCTTGGATCCTGGTGGGAGTAATCCAACATCCAGTCTGCCATGTCTACTATTATGAAGCAGCTTAGAAGATACAAGTAGATACCTACCATGCATGCCATCCAATCCATTAGACAAAAAAAAAAAAAAAAGAGCTTTACTGAGCTATATATGGATCTTGCCTGAAATAATTTAGAGCTAGCCACATTCCCTGCATGGGATGCAATTGTCAGAGGATGGAGATGAAAGTGAGAGTGTAGGAAGAATACATGGACGTAGCTGTTGTCTGTCCATCTCTCGCTTTTTCTCTTGCATAATTCAAAAATCTACGTTGTTTCGTTTAATTCAACTTAAATTTGAGTACTCTCAATGAAGAAATGTCATTTAAGCAATTTTTCGTATGCCTGTTAAATTCAATGTATTTGTGTTGTCTGCATGAATTTATGGACTTTTGTTTGATTTTTTTGGACAAGTGGCATTTGAATCATTATGATAAATGCCGATTTTGGAAAAAGCAGCCTTCATAAACCCATGGTGATGGATTCTACTAATCATGTTAATATTTTTCATGTTACTGACGTATCTAATGATGCCTTTTTCAATAATAGTTTTAAGTCTTGATTTCCTACAAATAACAGGACACGTATCATAACTTTAGATATAGGCTTTAAATTTAGTGATGTTTATGGAAAATAACAAGTTATTTTTACACAACTTTCATAAAGCCACTCAACAACAACCACTGGACCCCTCTTGCAAGGCACTCAATTCATTATTAACTTGTTTCTACACTGATCATATACAGACATATAAAAAATTCTGAGCAATTTATTTCATTTTTTCCTGAGTATTACTTTTCCTACCCTATGCCCTTCTTATGCACCCTACAAAAATTACTAAATTGCCCTTTGGAAAACCTATTCCGGACAGTTAACTTCTGGTCCGGATTACATTTTCCAGACTCATTCGAAGTATAAAAGGGCGTTCACCCCCCATTTTTACAGTTTCACTTACTCTCTCTCTCTCTCTCTCTCTCCCTCTCTATCTATCTCTCTCTCTCTCTAATCCCAAAATCCGAACTGCAAAAATCTAACCAAAATCGATGAAATCTTGCTCAAACGGACCGCATTTCAATCTTGACAAACATCACATGGAAGGTTAGTTCGATTTCTGTATGCATGCAAGTAATTTGTTCCGTTTTTTTTCCTCTATGTACTGAAGCAATCCGGAATTCGTTTTCCGAACTGGATTGTTGCTATTCGGAAAATGAATTTCGGAAACACCCAACATTGGTTTTGACCGTCTGTTCTGTACTGTTCTGTGCTGATTCTCTTGTGTGCATGTTACAGAAGGTTCAACCTCTAATACTCGGCGCGTAAGGGAGGCAGGACATGCTTCCCGTAGGAGAGAGCGTCTCCAACAGCTGGAGGAAGAAGGTGGTGTTCCTCCGAGGCGTCGAAGAGGACGTCGTGCTGATGTCGAGCATCAGCCGGAGCAAGAGAATATGGTAGATGACGTGGACGCGCAACAAATGGAGGAGCAGGAGCTTGTGGAGGAGCTTGAGAGAGTGGACGAGGAAATGCAAGATGCCGACCCACGACGAAGGCGAAAGAAGAAGGAGAAGGTGGTGGACCCTGAACTATTAGATGACTATCTCGGTGGCCCATACGAGACTGGCCTGCTGTGGAAGCACCATGTGCACGTGGCCAGGAAGGTGGCTGATGGCGGGGTATTTATTAATGTTAAACTCACTTTATTAATGTTAATCTGTGTGAAAATAATGTTGATATTTGTGTAACTACCTGTTTATGTAATGTTAAATCTGTTTGTGAAGCCATGAGTTTAAAATCACTTTATTAATTTTAATTATTTGTAGTGGCGTGGAAAATTAAAATGCATCAACAACAGAAAGAAGATAGAAGAGATGCATGATAAAGAAGCCATCCCTGTCATGGCTGCAAAGTGGTGGCAGGACAGATTGCATGGCACCAGCCTTGGTCGGCTCCAGGATACCAGCTACAACTTGATTGGCCATGGTCTGATTTGTGCCTTTGTGGAGAGGTTACACGAGGAGACTTCCAGCTTCCACCTTCTGTTTGGGGAGATGACAGTCACACTTGATGATGTGGCCTGTTTGCTGCATCTCCCCATTAACGGCATGCTCATGTTCCACGGGTCCATTTCACAGAACGAGGAGGTGGAATTGATGGAGACGTACTTGGGGTCTAGTACGGGTGATGCTCTTAAAGAGGTCGAAAAGACCAAAGGTGTACATTGCCGATTTAGCTACTTGGAGAGGATCTTCAAGGAGCGTTTGAAGGAGCAGATGGATTTGGAAACCGAGTATGGTGTGACTCAGGAGGTGCAGAGGTTGCGGGACCACGTTGTCCGCATATATTTGCTATACTTGGCGGGGATCACAATCTTCACTGACAAGAGACCACATCTATGCCAGAGGATGGAGACCTTGCGTACTTACAACTTAGGGGAATGATGAGCCGCATCAGAGACCACATCTATGCTGTGATGAGAAGTGGTCTGGTGCTGAAAGGGACTGAAGAATGACATCATTTGGATGATGCGTTGAAAGAGGTGCATGATGGAAAAGTTTACCGTCGTCGGGGAGCTACTGACGGTGGCAGGGGCGGCGGTGGTACTGGTGTAGTTATTAGGAGTTGATTGTATTTTATTTAATTTTAATGTTTGAATCTTTTGGATAATTATGTTATGTACCATTTGAATAATTATGTTTAATTAATGTTTGAAAATTATATTGTGTTGTTAATTTTGATGTTATAACTTGATTTTTTGGTTTGCAAAGGCCAACAAAATTGACTAAATCTGCTCTAAAACAGAGGCTCAGCCAAAATAGATGACTTCTGCCTCTGTACTGATGCAGTCTGGATTATATAATTCGAACATGATTATCACTTTCCGGATTATATAATCCAGAACCACCGTTCACCACTCCCTTTTGTTGACTTTCAACGGGGTGATTTACGCTTTTCGGATTATATAATCCGGAAGTTATCTACAATTTTCAGATTATATAATCCGAATCCATCTATTCATAACTGGCATCATCATCCATCAGGGTGGATGAAGTGCCAAAATACACGAATAAATCCGGAATTAATATTCCGGAATGGTTTCGGATTCTATAATCCGGACAAGGGGTATTTTGGGAAAAAAATAGGGCGCGCGAGGAAAGGCATAGGGTGGAAAAAGTAATACTCTTTTTTCTTTATATGCATTTGGAAGAAAATTTGACAAGTACTTGTCAAAGGATTTTAAATTATGGATCGTATGTCTAATTTCTACAATAAAACCCCTTTATTTCCTACCTAGCCCTCAACTCTTTTCTTTTTCAAGTTTTTGCATGTATTTGGTTTTTTTTGTTGTTGAATAATTTGCAAGTATTTGGGTTGGTCGTATAATTTATTTATTTTCAAAATATTTTCCCTTTTTACATTGTATAATCTCCTTAGAAAATGATTAATTAAATTTCTGTTTGTCTAACATTTTTAGTATTGTAGTGTTTCTCCGCACAAACTTTTTTGTCGTACGAAAAGTTACAAAGGAGAGAAAATGAATGGAATAATAAAAAGTTAATCTTACAATGGCAGTATTGGAGTATATGGTTATAGTCAGTTATATTGTTGGTTAGTTCAATTACGGTAGTTATATATAAGTACTGTTTGGATTGGCTATAGTTAGTTTGCTATGTTTGCTCATCAATACTTGTCATGAGAATTTTGAATGATTTTGCAAATTAGTATCATGTTCTCATAATTTGAGTCATCAGAATATCCATATCTCCTACAAGTATTAAATGGTTCATATCATAGGACTTGAACATATATTCAAAATTAGTCTAACTCATCCCAAAAACTTGAATGGGTTGGGGAGTGTCCAAAACACCAAGTATATGTATTTCAATGCTACAAAAAGAACTATTTATTAGCATCTCTAGGAGACTAGGGCCCTGAAATGGTGAAAATTCTCAAATAAAAGGGACATGACATGATCATAATCTTGGCAACAAAGAGAAGTTCATTACTTTCCTTGGAATTTAATATAATCATATCTATGTACATATACACCAAGACCCACCACCTAATAAGGAAATCTACTAAATCAACTAAAACATAGTGTATACTTAGTTTTAGTACCATTATTGAATTCCTCAAATTCTTTTGAGTAAATTAACTAGAGCAAATTTAGCATAGCAAAGTTGTGACTTAACTTTCCACATAAAAGAGGATTTTTCTTTAAATCCTCATTAAAACTAACAACAAATAAAAGAAAGAGGAATTTAGCCAACATTGGTTGGTTCAGTTGGTAAGAATTCAGCCTAAATCCCCCAAGAATCTCATCGGTGTTAAATATGTAAGTACCTCTGTCACTACACTCTGAGTTTCGAGACTTTCTCCGACCCTGATGAGCCTCCAAAATCCAACTCTCCTAAACTTTATTTTCGACAAAAAAGAAAGAAAAAAGAAAGAGGAGTTGTCATTGGTGCATTGTTGGAGGTGCCATAGGGTAAGCAAGAGGTACAACATAAGGTGGATGATGATGAGGATGATGGGGAAGCATAACAGGTGTCCCAACTGCAGATGCCATATGAGCAGGAGGAGCAACAACAGGATGTCCAACTGGTGCTCCATACATTCCTAAACCACCAGGAGGGTGATGAGGCTGAACTCTATGCTTCATTGATTGTCCTAAACCCATTGTATTTGAAGGGATTGTGTTACCATGTTGACCTGTTATTGGTGCTTGATGATTACTAGCTACATCTCCATTGTTAACACTAGTAATATCATGGATACTAGACCTTCTTCTATCTCTATTCATTGAATTCAACCTTATGAAATACTTTTGTGCATGACTTGCTACTTGTGTTGGTGTCCTAGATATCACAAAATTCCTTGATATGCTCCTCCAATCTCCTTTTCCAAATTTATCTAAACCAAGTAAAAATAACCTGAAAAAAAGAAACAAATTAAAAAACTTGTTACTTAATTAACCATGTTAATTAATTACCTTGAATTGAAATGAATCCTTGTTTTGTTGAAATTTAGTACATCTAGCTCATATAGCTAATGAAATATATTTGTGCACACGGAAAGACAAACAGATAGACAGACGAACAGACAAATAGATTAATAGATAGATAGATAAACGAGAGATCGTTGAACAATTATATGAAGGGTTCAATTCAAGAAGTGTAAATGTAATTAGAAAGTACCTATGTTCTTCTTCTGTCCATGGAATTCCTTTTCTCCTTTCTTGTTCTGATGATGATGATGACCTTGACAATCCACCTTTACCACTACTATGGTGAGTTGAGTCATGTCCTAATCCAGAAAACCCACTTCCAAAATTACAACTTGATCTTTTATCTGAACTTGTGGTGGCCTTGGAAGAATCTTTGTTTGAAGAATTAATAGTTTCTAATTCATTAGCATAATTTGGCAATGATACATGACCTTCCTCAATTGCACTAACATCATCTACCAATACTTGGTAATGTTGTTTCACTTGTTCCATACTTTTGTTGGGGACAGATGAAGCAATCTTTTCCCATTGTTCTTTTGAATCTTCTTTTTCAATCCAATGCATGGCTATAGCATTCTCAAATGCTTTTTCTTCTTCATAGCTCCAAATGGCTCCACTTGATGACATGTTGGCTCTTGGTTGGATTTCTTTGGAATTATGGTTCAAAGTTTAGAGAATGAAAATGGTGAAATTAATTGAAGATGGGTGTGTGTGTGTGTGTAATGTAAGTCTTTTTTGTGAGTGGAATTTGTCTCTACATGACATGGTAGTATAGAGGGTGCGCAGGATAAGGGGAAGAATCAATTTTGAGAGGACCACACAATGAAATTTAAGGGAAGTGTTATTTGTCATGTTGGTTCATGTAATATTTTTGTTTCACCCTCAGTTACACCGACCAAATTGTCGGTATTTTGCTTTATTAACCATGATTGTTGTCGTAAAGAAAAACCGTCGAGATTAATGAGAAATCATAGGTATCTTTTGAGGGATATTTGGATTAGATGTACTTAAATTTCAAAGTATAATCCATTTATTCGTATTTTCTAAAGTTTACAGTATGCGGTTGGTTTCGGTAGTAAATGACTCGGACAAGTGACTAGTGTTAAATATTTGTTGAGGATCTGTTGTAATAACTTGATTAAGAAGACGATGAAGATAAACATGATCAAGAATGCACATAAATTTAAAAGCGTTTGCGAGACATACTAACTCTTAGGTTCAATTCGTTCTCATCAGTTATGTCAACCGGATGCAAAATGGTATACTGACGAATCCCCTTCAGAATAACTTCAAATCCTTAACGTGACTTGCAAGATCACACCAAGTGTATCGATCAATGGTAATTTTGAGAATAAAGTTCTGTCAATTTCTCTCGTGCATTAGAGAAAAGAAATAATGACTTAATATTATTTTTGACAGAATTCTGACTCACAAGAATGTGATTTTGTGTCTATTTATAAAGAAACAACTCTTTAGAAGAGTTTGTTCGTGGGTGATTCAACTGCTTCAATGATCAAGCATTACACCCTTTCGTTAAAAGGTCTTTTTTAACCATTGCAACTTTCCAAATTTATATTTTGAAAATTACTCTCAAAGTAGTTAGATGTTCAATCGCTCACCAAATAGCCACCGTCTAATCCTCCCTCTTTCCAAACTTAACCACCGCGATGTAGCTCTCTCAACCGGTGGTGCGACGAGAACTGTTTCTCCGCACCTTCTCCTCCCTCTCTTTGGGATTTTCACTCCTTTCCTCTGGCGATCTCCTGTCTCTGTCACCGTTCATCCGTCGTGGCCAGCTTGCGTCGTCGTGTTTTGATGGTGTGAGGATGGTTTGATTCGGATTCCTGTTTCGGACTCGAATTCAGATTCGGTTTTGGGATTTCTGGTGTTGGTTGGTGGATTTTTGGGTGGTGAGTTGGGTGGTTCTTTGCAGGGTCGGTGGTGGCTCTCTCCCTGCCTTCCTTCCTGGTTCCAGACATCCTCACCATTCAAGGCTTTTGATTTCTGATCCTTTCAGATCTGCTGAGATCTGCAGTTTTCTTGGCTTCCGATTCGTCGCCTTCACGCCGGTGGTTTGGGGTTTTTTTGGTGTTTCTGTTCGTTGGATATTTCCGTACTGTGCGTGTTGTTTTTGTTTGTATTGTTTGTTCTCTATTTTTGTTTGATCATAGATTGGGTGACAGGTGACGTGACCTTATTTTGCGGTGGTTCGGTTATGTAAACCCGAAAGGGTCTGGTCACTAACGTATTGGACTCATCCCTTGATCTGAGTTCGTACACGTTGTTTGCTCGAAAGAGCTTTTATGCTTGTTGTTGAATCAGGGAGCTGTTGGCACTTGGATTTTGTACCGTGTTGGCGGTCGATCCATTCGCCATAATTACACTCTAACTGTTCTCCGCAGATGTTCACATTTCATTCTTTTTTGTAACCTGGTTTCGCGCCCGTACGCGGGTTCGTTGGGTTACGCCTGTGATTCGTGAATTTTTGTTATGATAGATTAGAGTAGATCCACTTAGGCTGATTTATCACGATGTATTCCCATTTGGGTTTTCCTGAGTCAGGTCATATGTTCCCCCAGTCTTTGTATCGTTATCTTTTTATTTAATATATTATCTTTTTGCTTAAAAAAAGAAGAAGTTAGATGTTCAATCTCTAACTCTTGCGTATGGAGAAAAACTTAATTGGAATGGAAAAATCTACTTTGTTTGTCCAATAATTTTCCAACAAAGATTAGTAGTTAATGCTAAACAAGATGGCGGATACTTCATATCTCCAATAAAAAATATTTATCTTTGATAGTTTAAAAATTTTGCACATATATTAAAAAAAAAATCATTTCGTCCTCGTGAACTTATTTCAGTTGGTTGGGACAATGCATTAAATATGCAAGGTCCGGGGTTCAAACCCCGGCCACTACCAAAAAAAAAAAATCATTTCAATATTAACATACATTTATACCAAAATATATCCTTATATTTATCATGAATATAATAAAAATTCTCATTTTTTAAATGCAAAGACTATAATCTATAAATACTCCACAACAAATAAATTTAATCTTTCAAAAAAAAAAAATTAACAAAAATAAACCATCTTAATTATATCAAAGGTATGATTATAAAAGAAAGATAAGTTGTAAAAATAAATTTAACACTCATTCTTTTGAAACAAAATAAAAATGCTAAAAACACCCAAGTTTTAAAAATGGGGTATATGTTTTTTCTACTTAATCAAGAGGTGAAATAAGGACGACATGATTTGATGACCGAGGAGGGAGAGTTAAGAAATGCAGTGATAAAGAGGTCGACGATTCGATTCTATCTCTCAATAAAAGCCAACGCCACTATGTTTGTCATTTAAAATAAAAAACTCTTAGAATCATGATTATACCATGATCCAACATCTATGGCATTCCATAATCCAACAACCAACATCTATGACATTGAAAGTACTCTTGACTATGTACAATTTGTATCCAACATTTTCCACATGTATATTTTTTAATCAAGCAATGTATCCATGTGCCAAACTGCAAATATTAAAATTTTGAAATAACTGAGATTCATCTAAGCAATTAATCTATTCAAATATATATTTTTCGTATACAACGTTATAAATCAAACCCTACTTCAAATAGTTAAAAAAACTCAAATATCTATAATTTAGGCGCCATACCATGTTGGTCCACACACGAACATCGGTAATCTCTATAATAAATTAAAATTTAATAACCTTTTACCATGTGTATTATCTTCTGTTATTAATATCTTATTTGGTAAATTTATCAAACTAAAAAAGACGATAAATAGTTATTTTTTGAGAGTGAAAATGACGATAAATAGTTAATCCTATTAATTTGCTCATTTTACATTTGTTGGAATAAAAAATATTCAAACATGTTTACCAAATCGTATCATTTATGTACACAGTTTGTTTAGGGAGTGAAGGGTCCAATTCAAAATACTCTTTTCGAAAATAATGATAGAGCATATGCCTTTTTTATTATACCAAGAAATTAATAAAGCTTTTTACTCTATTATGTCAAGAAATTGTATAAGAATGGTTAAAAACTTTGGATACATAATTTCTGAATAAGTTCATAAATAGTAGGGCCAGTAGAATTTCTTTTCCATATCGAATGGAATCTCGACCATGCTAATGAATAGACCACTGTTGACAAAGACAACTTCATTAAGGTATGCCTTCTTTTTCAATCACTTGATATTAAGTGATTTTAAGTGCTACCTGTGATTTGCCAACACTACTCAAACCTTTTTTTTTTATCAGTGGTAACTCCTAATTAAATACCCTTTAAGTGAAATTCACAATGATTATTTTGTTTGTAAATTATTTGTCTATCCAGAGTGAAATTGAAGATATATATGGTAACATGATGGCCTGAACAAATAATTCACAAAATACAAAGCACATATGCCCCCACTTTCAATAAAATTATATACAGTATTTGTCTTGTTAAGAAAGCCAAACAGGAAAGTGGACGTGGCCAATTTTCCACGTCTTCTCTAAGATGATATGAACCACATTTGTGAATTTCCCTTTTTCCCAAGGAGGAACCTTCTCATTCACACTATGAAAATAAAAGAATACCATCCAAATCTACACTCTTATTACATCAGAAACAGTATAGATATAGATATACATATTAATATTAGGTCAAGTTGTACCATATGTCCATAACAATGGAAACTTCTATATAATACTATATATACTCTTTCTTCTCTATCCAATTTCTATTTTGTTTTCATACAATTACTAGTATTTTAAATACCACCTGTTTTTTACACAAATAAAACACTCATTAGTGTGATTACAAAATAAAGAAATGTATGTATCTGATATTTGCATGTATTTTTTTATGGACTATAAGATATATAAGGATATTTTAAGAGAGGTGAATGTATTTTTCTCTTATTTTTATTTCATTGAATTTATCTCCGGATATGTTTTTTAATACCTTGTGCACAATTTATATATTAAAGTTAAGCAAGTTATGCTCAAACGAAAAATTACATATTTGTATCACGAGATAGTTTCTACATTCTCATTACAATATATGTAATGTATATACTGTATACAAGTTAGAAGTGACATTTACATATACGTCCAAAACCGGCACAATTTTATCATCAAGTAATAACAAACATTTCCTAGTGAGAGATTAAGACCTATTGATGCCTACCATATAACTACTACTTCGATACAAACTCGTTTTGGGGACAAGATAGAGCACAAATTTTGGATTATTGATCCACTACACTAATAGAAGTTAGTCCTAGTACCACACATTGTTTTGAGAGGGAGTACTCATGCTCATAATTAATTATGTATATGGAGATGGAGATGTCAACAAAATATACATATCTAAGGGTGTTGAATTCAATTTATTACAGTTTGTTAGCAAAACTAAAAAGTGAACTTTCTATAATAGAGAAAGAAGTTGGAAGAAATACTACTTACATCACTCTAGATTTAAATATTTCACATTTCTTTTTTATGAAGAAATACGTAAACCAGTCCCATATAAATAGCTTGATTTGTGAGCTAAAAGATTAAGCAGTAACACGTGAATTAAAACCGTAAAAATTGCCGGTAAACAAAATTTAGTAACATTTTTCTTCAATAAAAAAATCTGAGTCCTAACATACAATGGTCACGCCATATAATAGCACCAAAATGTTGCAATTCGAGTGATGGAGTGACAAGTGGGTGCCATGGTTGACGCATGTCATAAACATAATAAAAAAAAATCATTTTTGTCCTCTTTCTTATAGACTCGACTCAAGTGTTTCGAAAAGTACCTCAATAATTGAATGTGGCAAATTTCAATTTTGAATTTATATACCCACAAATTTTGAATACTAATATGTACTCCCCTCGTTAAAATCACAATACATGATATTGTATATACTCTTTGTCTTATTTCAAACATTAGTGGAGGAAGGCTTAGAATCCTCGTTGGAGGAAGAATAAAAAAAGTAATAAAATATATACAAGTTGGTCCCCCTTTCAAAAAGATGTAATATATTATGATGTAATTTATAATTTTATAAATAAATTACTTTTGTATAATGATGTAAAGTTAATAGGACTTATTTAAGCATTTTTTATTGGAGTCATTGGATCCTTAATAAGAACTTTTATTAAAAAAATTATAAATAAATGAGGTGTACATGTGAGTTCCATTGAAAGAGTCACCGTTAGTGTACTACCGTGGATATACAAATTTTTATCAACAAAAAAAAAACTTATACAAACCTTCTTCTCATGATAATTTACCTTAATTAGCAATTAGAAATAATCATGTTCAAATTTCAATCATACAATAGATAATAGTACATCTCCTCTCCCAGCAATGGGAATCCAAGAACTGTTAAAAAACCTAAATGAACATAGGATCTTGCCATCTTAAATACAAGGTTCCAGCATCCACTGGACTTTCTGGGAAGAGGTAAATACATGTCTTTGTAAGTGTTTGTCGTATACATGTCTTTTTAGTTTCCAGATTATGAACTGTTCTACTCTTGGCTTCGTTAAAATGCATATACATACTTTCAGGGGGAAACGAGTTTCCAACATGAAGGCAAAGGCAATGTATGCAAGCAAAAGAATTCTATGACAAGTCAATGTAATAACTACTCATGGACACAATCACTTGGTTGCAATTTAATGTGACTTGCTCGTGTTCAAGGGAGAGAAAAAAAAATGCAGTTGATAGAGGAGACCCCTCCACTAAATATGGCCAGCTGAATTTTCAAACGGAGATTAGTCATCAGCAAAGTTGGTAGATACTTCGCACCAATAACATGGTTGCCAAAGAATTTATCTAGGCTTACATCTCAGAATAAAAGTTAAAAACATTCTCAGATAGCCATCCAATTCTTCTAAAAAATAGTTTCATTTGAGCGAGCGAGCGAGAGTTAAGAATTGAAGCCAAGCTTTTACACATGATTGATCCCGAAAAAAAAGGTTGGGCAGATCACTATTCGTTACATTGATTGCAATCATTTATAAACACTCTAAGTATCTATTATATATACAAATTAGTTAAAGCAAAACAAAAATCAAATTCAAAATCCAAAGTAACCAACTGGTTGCTCTATTCTTCCTACCCCTTTGTTATGTATTAGACAATGTATAAGTTGGCGCATAATTAACTTGACAACAAAAACTGTAGCAAGTATTCACCATTTCACCTTGTTATATGTAACATTTTCTCACTTTCCTTTAGTCACACTGTCTTCTATGGTCTTGTTGTATATAAAAAAGTTGGTCAAGTTAACGCTTAGACATCATATACAGGCAAGCGCTCTGCAATATAGTTGCGGCAAATTGGGCACGCCTTACACTTCTCCGAGCAGAAGCTGCAGTTCATCCATGCAAATAAATTAGCATAAGGACAAGCTATGAATGAAATGTAACCAGTTGTATCATTGAATACCACATATTTTTATGTTATTCTTACTTGCAAAGGACACGATGTCTACATGGGAGTAATACAACACTAATCTCTCCCTCAAAACAAATTCGGCACAGCACTTTCTCCTGATAAGAACAAGAAATGAAACATATAAGTCGGCCAAATGAAACTTGATGATGAATCTAAATAGAGAAATTATTATAACATAAAACAAGAGCACGTCACTAAGATTTTGTTTAGGACACTGATCACTAAGATATAGTCTCAAGAGACTTTGTCCATGAGGTGTTGACTTAATAGTAAGAGCTTGATCTTCTGATCTAAGGGACAAAGTTCAAATCCCCTTGGAGACAGTTGTAAAATGGCTGTTAGTGATTGATGATTTATCATATGCGAATGAATCCATTCATCTTGTTAGGATCTTAAATAGTATTGACCCTTGCTGATGTGGATGATTTCTTCACACATCATATACGAGACTTTGAAAATTATGTAGTACAAACTACAAACAAACGACTAAAAGAACTTGTAGAAGTTATTAATTTTTACATTTTTAAGTCTTTCATATTCCTGTTGGCTGTATTTTGTAATTTCCGTCTGCTCGCCAAGAGCTGCCTGGAGTCTCCATACCTGACATTGCACAAAATTTAAGTACGCCAATGATGGAAATTTTTGTGATGAACTAAACATATGCAAGTTATTTAAATCATAATACTATAATTGTCCATATACATGAATAGAATCCACCGTAAACTGATCTATTGATTGTAGGAACTGTCATTACCTCCTCAGCAAGATCCCTTTTAGGCATTTTCTTAACAATCTCAGGAGGGTAACCACTGAATGTATTATACCTGTGCAGTGACAAGTCAAATGTTCAAAGAACATTAGAATTAACTACTATATGAACATATTTAGAAGAAAAAAACAAAAATAACTTATCAATCTTGCTTGTATCATAAAAAAGGGAGGAAAAAAGGATGTCTGGATACTTGTATATGTAGTCATATACAAGTTCCGGTGTTAAACAAAACAATAAAGAGAAACCATATATGTGACAACATATAAATCACATTATTCTTACTGCACACACTTCGGTTGTAATAATAAAATGAAATGATGCTTACCCAGATGCTCCCTCATGGTACAATCGTGCCTGTTCTTCCCGACTACCTTCATCAATTGACCACCAGCCTAGTAATCTGATTCCATGAATTGTCAGATCAGATTTAGTACAGAAAATTATATGCATATGGTAATTCAACAAGATCGCTGCTTTGCTTTTTAAAAATTTTGACCTTTAAACACTGGATTTTTCATCTCTAACCATACCAGTGGTAAAAATAATAATGAAAACAAAAATCAGATTACTAGCTTGAGGTTTGGAGATATTATTTTTATGTTTGTGCACCGAACCGACTAGAGCATCTTCTTGAAAAATATGACCCCAAAATACATTGGATTTGTTATCTAAAACCACAACAGTGAAAAAATATTGCAGTACAAGAAAAAAAATTAGATTACTCCTGAACTGAACTGAAGACATATATTCAGTTTCTGAACCGAATCATGCTTTACACATTCAACATGAAAGGACTCAAACAAATTGTCATATTTTATCGATTCAGTGCACACAATGCATTGTATCTACCTAAGAATTTTTGCAGGGTTTCATAGTTTGTAATCGCAATTGATATTAATTGTTTCTCTCTGTTATTATTCTTTACTCTTGTTTCTTGATAGACTTTCATAGTTACCATAGATAACCTAGCGTTATTAATTTGATCCCAAAGAATCACAAAACCTTTGAGCTTCCTATTCTTATGTAGTTTTCATTCTAGTTTAAAATAGCTGGTGAATAGAATATAGTAATCAAGGATTTATTTCATTTGAGAAACAGCTCGCAACATATGAGACTCATGTTAAATTTAGTCATAAAGTGGACAGAGGATCTCAGAATTGAGTCATAACAGAGTAAAAGTTACAGGAACAGAATGAAAAATTTAAATCAGGCCATCCAACATATTTAAAACCTAAATTTTTCCCTTGTAATGATAACAATAAAAGAAGATTTATTACCTAGAACCATGGTGCAAGAACCCCAAGCAGTCATGAGCTCTGGAAGAGAATCTAAAATAAAGTCCTCTACCAGCTCCGCTTCGTAGAAGAAGCACAAGTTTCTCCGCAAACTTAGATGCAGATAATAGCACACCAACACCTTGCAGTACGAAAAGGGGAGAGAAAAGAACTGCAAGAGGTAAATGTGCAGCAAAAGCAGGTGTTCCCTGAAATGCGAAACAGCTCAGTTTTCCAAATGCAATATGAATTTCTGAGGTCGGCTAAGCACACAATTCAGCATTCCGTACCTCTAAATGCATGCAAAGAAGAACCTGGAAAACAATGACCGGTACTTTCATGAAATGACCCCCTATGTCTTGGAGGCTACACATTCCCGCCTGACGTTGATCTTCTTCTGAAGAAACCAGTAAACCACTGTTCCAGTCAAGATATCTAATAGTAGTAGTAGAAGAACTGGGTTCTCTGGAACTTCTATGAATGACAGGATTGGACCACTTCGTACATACAAGAAATGCAAAGCACTCGGCAATGCTGCAAAAAAGTAAGATATAAAAACCATATACAAAAAATTCAAGTCAGAAATCTAATAAACACAAAGCTAATTATACGTTTCAGTGCGTAACAGTTAAGATAGAAACCTACGCGAAGTTAATAAATAAGTCCCACCAACCGAGAGAAGCTACACTACCTGTATCAGACAAGAAAAAAAAGTCATACTTAAAGAAAGATGAACTCGTGACTATGAGTATAAAATACAACAATTATATAAAAGAAATGAGTCCATCGTCACTTAGATGTTATCACAAATTTAAAAATGGTCAAATTAAATGGCATGGACTTCGTATTTATGTTCATGAGTAAAATAAGTCATCCGGACACCGTCGGATCATCCATTGCTACTTTTATATCAAATGTGCTGGTTCCTATTCACTTATTATTTTCAAAGTTCAGTGCAACATTGACTATTGGTATGTCAATAGTACCCTTACCATTTACTGCAGAGAGAAATAAGTGAAATGAGATAATGATTAGCCAGGGGTATTATAGGAAAAAGATAAATATTTCTCTCAAAAGTAACAATTTATTCTTCGTCTTGGTATACGTAAATAATCTTAAAACGACAACTAAAATGAACAGAGGGAGTAGAGTATATCTATAATGAATAATAGTTTTTACAAAAACTTTCATGTTTCACTGTGAAATATGGATAAAACATGAGGAATCAATCATCTTAGAACATATTGAAGATGATTGATAGAGGCGGTGGTGTCAAAAGCTAGTTGGATTACTGATTCTATACTGATGTTTTTACATGCCTTTTGCTTAAAAAAATCATTTTACAACACGTTGTCCATGCCACTCAAAAGATATCTGTTAAGATGGGGAAAAATAATAAAAATTCTGCTACATTTGTTAAGCATTCACGTCACATCTACTTAACCCCAGCTCATTAAAAGGGTACTTAATTTTAAGGGAACCAAATTTTCATGAATAAAGTAAAATTAACAGAACTTCTGTATTTATTTATTTTTGCATAACCAAAAGTCCTGTTCTTTCAGGAAAAATATTGAAGAATAATGTAACAAAATATAGTGTTTCCTTTTCAACAGCAGTGTAAGACAATATTTCACAAGATCACAACATTATTATCATGAGATTAAAAATTGATATGACAGAATACACACACACACACACACACACACACACACACACACACACACAGAGAGAGAGAGAGAGAGAGAGAGAGAGAGAGAGAGAGAGAGAGAGAGAAAAAAAAAAAAGAAAAAATATATAG
>Ga0228711_1000203_pt1 | contig 60637 bp, 30 predicted proteins | sample MedpolnodulmetaG_2_FD_177996 | JGI IMG/M metagenome (GOLD analysis project Ga0228711, IMG submission 177996) | Root nodule microbial communities from Medicago polymorpha collected in Santa Monica, California, United States - brown nodules | ecosystem: Host-associated > Plants > Roots > Nodule... | reverse complement strand
ATAATAATTGTTATAAGAATAAGATAACCTAATAATAATAAATAATAATAAAAGTTGTTACAAGGTTAATATTGAGATTTGAAATTAATTTAAGGATAATTATGACAATGCAATCAAATTTTAAAAAAATTTGCTCCCTGCCCCTCCCCTCCAAAACTCTCGAACCAAACGGACTCTTAGTTGTTTCTGAGGTGTCATGGTTTGGTTCGATGTGACCAATTCCTATTTGTTAGTCATGTTACCAACCAAGAATTACTCGTTGTTTAAATGTTTTATCTTTATGTATTTTTTTTACAAGGGTCTTTTAAATGTTAGTGAGTTTATTTAAATTATTTTTTTAAGAAAGCAAGTGTATTTAAATTTTACAATTTTCTATAAATATATATTAGTAAAAATGTTTAAAAGTTGAAATCACGTAACTTTGACATTTGTCATCTAAATTACTCAAATTCATTACTTATCAAAGGTTTTTCGACCACTGCACAGCCAGAGCATGAGCATCAGGCACAACCAAAACCACAAGTTAATGTGCAGCAAGCCGAGGTACATAAGGAGGAAGCACCACCACAACAAACAATAAAGTCGTATCTCGATGCCTTGATACGTCAGTCTTGTCACTTTACGAGGGATATGTGCCTAGATGGATACAAAAATGAAATGTATGATGCATCCACTTTATTCCAAATCATATTTTTTTATTTCTTCTAATTTAATCTTCTGTGTTTTTTCCATGGCATGCCAAAATGCGCCATCAACGCAAAGGAGATCTTTCGTCTCAATACTCCAAGTGAAATGTGGTTCATTTTCGTCATCACATCTAGTGGACCGACGGACCTTTCTACCACGGACTATGCCCTAATTAATCTTGGCCTCTTGTCGACATTTTATATGAGGTGGAACTCAGAGACATCGAACTTCCATATTTTGGTTGGGGAGATGACAATGACACTGGAAGAAATGTCATATATGCTGCATTTGTTGGTCTAAGGTTGTTTGTTAGACCATATCCCACTAACCATACCTGATGAGGGGGAGAGGATGGCAGAGCTAATTGATGCTAACTTAGAGTAGTATACTAATCTAATTAGAATTTCACCTGTAAGACAAATAAGTGGTAAATCTGGAGTTCAAACTCCGACCCCTGCATATTTAATACAATATCCCTATCAACTGAGTTAAGTTTATGGGAACAAAATAAAACTATAAATAGATTATACACATTTACCACATTATCAATTTTTATTAATAATATATGCGAAAAAAGGCATCATAATTTTTTTTAAAAAAAATAAAAAACAGGAATGTTAGGCGATTATTAATATGGTAACAGAGAAAAATGTCAAAGAATACACTATCTGAACACTATTATAAGTCAAATTTAATATTTTTGTAAAATTTAAGTATGTGATCAATATTAAAGATCACATACATCATTTATTAAATGAAGTTAAAATATTAATTTTTGTTTATAATAGCGCTTACTACCTAGCATAAGTATTTATTAGATAATTATATAATTAGGACCCACTAATTTGGGTATAGGGAAGGAATACCGAATATGGGAGTACTTGATAGAATTATAGAATAAGTGATAAATGAGAAATTGAAAACCAACATGGCCAAAAATTAAATAAGAAATGATACTTATACAATTATTTTTGTAAAATTTTCGGACAAATTTATTTCTTATACCCATGTCATGTTCTTATTCTCTCTTTTCTTTTTTTACTATCTCTCTATTATTTTTGACCAATAACAAAAAAAAACATAATTGTCCCAAAAATAATAATAAAATAGTTGTTTAAATATCATTACACAAAGTAATTAAATTAAATTCACCAAAAGGTGAGGTTGGAACATTTTTTCACAAAACACAATTCCCCCTTTTCCTGTGCTTAAAATTTTGTGTTTTCTCACAGACACAGTTCGAGACAAAAATGAATGACTACCCCAAACTCCAAATTTTAAAATCCACGATCCGCAATACTTATATTTCCACCAATCAAAATCAACCACTTTAAATCCAACGTTCCATATTTGAAGTTATCCACTCACGCGGATCGTTAACAATCCAACGGTGAGAATAACGTCACCGTATCCTTTATAACCTCCATTTTATAAGAGGCTGAAACACAATCATTTTCGTTCAAATTCAAAACGCAGAGAGAAACTCAAGAATTAACAGCCATGTCAGGAAGAGGAAAAGGAGGAAAGGGTCTTGGAAAGGGAGGAGCAAAACGACACCGTAAGGTTCTTCGCGACAACATTCAGGGAATTACAAAGCCTGCAATTCGTCGCCTTGCAAGACGTGGTGGTGTGAAGCGCATCAGTGGTTTAATCTATGAAGAAACTCGTGGTGTTCTCAAGATCTTTCTTGAGAATGTGATTCGTGATGCTGTCACCTACACTGAACATGCTCGCCGTAAAACTGTTACTGCGATGGATGTTGTTTACGCTCTCAAGAGGCAGGGAAGGACTCTTTACGGATTCGGGGGTTAGGGTTTCTTGTATTGAAAATTTCAAAGTTGATATATATATATATATATATATATATTTTGTAACCGCACTTGAGCTCTACAATTAACGATGGTTAATTGCTTTGCTAAGAGTTGTTAGATGTTGATTTGAATTTTCAATCCAGTAATTAATTTCATGGAACTAACACTGTGTTATCGCATGATTAATTGAACCTTTCAAATGTTGATTTGGTCTAATCCATTACCTGTTACAGCTAATTGTTAATTGAATCTTGATTTACTAGTCTAACCCATAACTAATTGAACCTAACACTGTGGTTCCTAATTTGAATGCTATTGTGACATTGAATTGGAGGATAATCTTGGATGCTTGGACATGGAATATTAATCATTATTGTATCAAGTATGTGCGGATGGTGTTACTAATGTTCTTATTATTTACTCTTTGATAGACTTCAAATATACTTCATTCAAGTAACACCAAACATATCCTTACATATAGCAGAAGCTGTTGGTTTGCAGCAACATTTTTACATCTTTTAATGGCCTTACAGAGTTACAATTACTCAGCTCAGACAATACTTTTTCACAACAATCTAGGCCTAGCATAACATTACCAATAGTAGCTATGTGAATTTGGCCTTGGATACATTTAACACAATTCAGATCAGTTTCCACTAGGAAGTGACCATCTTGATTCGTAGTTAAGATCCAATCCAACATTAAGCACCAACTAAGGTGTTACAATGTGTAGAGTTCAATTTTATTGTGAAATCCGCAACTGCAGCTGAGATAATGATGGGATTGAATTGAGTATTTTGGAAGATCAATTGGTTCCTTCCTCCCCTCCCATATTTTCCACAATGTAATGCTGAAAAGTTGGGAGGTAAGATGTTGAAGCACGTGGAGGGCCAAGGGGGGAGTAAACCTTCAAATGTCTCCTTGTTGCACTGGTTTATTACCAGTTTACCATAATGTGATTTAAAAAATTGGGAGGCAAAATGATCCATTTTATTAAGCCTTTCTCACACTCAACTCTTCAAACTCAGATGTTGAGGCACATGGAGGGCCAAGGGGGAAGTGAATTATTCTTGGTTGGCCATTTTAAATTTCATGAATAGTGGTTTTGACACTCTATCCTCAAAAAAGATAGGGCAGATGTGTCAAATACCATTCCTCTCCTCTCCAATATGCTTCTAGTTGGAAGGATGTTCCTAGTCAATCTCCAGTGAAAGTACTCTTCACACTATCGGGAGGCTGTACCCTCCATATGGATTACTAAAATTAACATATATGCCCTTAAAGATAACTAAATTTTAACCAGGGCCGTTCCTAGAGTTTTACGAGCCTTAGGCATAATATGAGAAAAATGCTCCTTACACAATAAATCATAACTTTTTTTAACTCATTGTTGTGATTTTATCAGGCATTCTTTTCGTTTTTTCCCCACTTTTTACTACCAAAAAAGAAATCAAAAAACAAAAAAAGATGAGTGGCCCACATGATCCTAAATTCGTCTCACATGATTTAGCACAATGATATAATTTAAGATTTTGGAACCTTTGAAAGACAACATTAAGATTAATTTCTCTAGCAGACTTATTTTTTTAGGTAAAATATAATTTGGTTTGTTAAAATTCCAATTTCTTGGATAATAAATATGACCAATATATTAATATTAGTGAGACACATTATTAGAAACAAAGGGCCAAAAAAACATCAAAAATTTATTTGTTAATAATTTTTTGGGCATATTATTAAGAAAAACTAAAAAATTTATTAGGAGGGTGTATATAGAAATCTATGTATATAAGGGGGTATATACAGTAAATTGAGACAAAAGGGCTATAAACTTTAACAGGCTTCTGCACAGCCTTTCAATATGTTTGGGCCTTTCAGTAAACCTTTACACACCCCCCAAAAACAAAATATTTCTACATACACCCCCTATCGTAATTTTTATTGAGGGCCCCCTACCGGCAAGGGCCCTAGGACGTCGCACCCCCGGCCTATGCCTGGGGCCGGCCCTGATTTTAACAATTACAAATAGAGGCAACTAAACTCTAAAAGATATAAAATTAAGTTTCAATAATTTTATCACACTTTCATTAAGACTTCTAATTAGAAACAAGCAAACATTTGGAATAATTTTTCTTCATTCCACTTAGCATTTAGCAACAACTTTTAAATCCAACAAAGTGGCTAAAAACTGGTATTTCTAACTCTTCTTATGATTTGAACCACTAGTGCCTTAATCCATTGAGTTGCTGTGCAAGCTTTAGTTCTTGACGTTATTTTGTTTTGGGTGGTTTTGACTTTATGCCCTCGTAATATAACCATTGTTTTCTCTTATGGACGCATCTTGTGATTAGAATATTATAACATATTTTTTTCTTTGGTCTTTTTTTAATAAATTTTTTGACAAAGTGAGAATCTTTCGTTCCATCTCCTTTTGAATTTTCTTAGCTCAACCCTTTTGCTGTCCTCGATCTTCTTGAAGGCACTCATCAATTATAGTCATATATTAAAGAAGAATGTTCAAATCATTTTTGTTTACAAGTATATTCTTATATTAAAAAAATTTGTTAACGTTTCTTTCATGCATTTATAAAAACTTGTGTATCCGCATATCTTCATCACACTTGTGCTACATATTAACATATGTTTTTTTTGTTGTTAGAGTTGGGCTGCGAAATAAGTATAATCCGGTTAAGAATTGCTTTATCCACGAATTAAACTGGATTCGTCCAAACTATTCTTCATTTGGGAGAACTTATTAACCACTTGAGCTCAATCATTTGATTGCATTGGAATTTGTTGTAAGAAATGTTTTTGAGTTCATGGAGGTTTCCCTAAGGCGGCGTATGCTTTTAGTGAAGTACAAGCAAAATTTAGGATGTTGTAAATATTCTGGACCAAAAGGAAAAACCGAAAATTGGAGATAGTTGCTCTTGACGACTTATCTTTAACGCTACTAAACAATGGCACATCATTTTCATGATGGCTATGGCCTTCCTTAACGTTAGTATTGTATATGTTATAGAAGAGATGCTTGGTTTATAGAGCACTTATCATACTCAGTACCTTGTTGTGGACAGTCCTATAATGTTGGTTTATATACATTGAGTTTTATCTTTAAAAAATATATATACCTTGAGTTTTAATTATTAGTACAATATAAATTCTTGAGAATTTTCCTAAAAAAAAAAATCTTGAGAATTTTTCTTATCTCACTATTATAAGACATCTATCAAATTTTTAAATGTTGATTATTTCTTTACCAAAATAATTCTAATTTTTGTCTATATATTTTTTTATAAACTTAGTACAATATCGAATGGCACTCCCTTCGTTTATAATTATAAGATACTTTGTATCATTTTTTGTCTCTAAATACAAGATCTTTTGTAACATTAACAAAGTCTCTAAATTATCATTTATGAAGTTTTAGTAACATCCATTTAATTACATCATCAATATGCTAATTGTCAACAAATTCAACATGAATATTCAACAAAAAAGGAATAATAGTTTATCCTTTAGGAGAGAAAAATAGTTTATGGTCTTATGATTATATTTGTCATAGATTGCACAAAATTATGGGGTATGTTGATGAAAAATAATTAATGTAATTAAATAAAAAAGGATGGAAAAAATTCACGAGAGATTCTTAAAGTTTGTTTTTTTATTTGGTAACAGAGATTCTTAAAGTTTGAGAGGAAGAGTCTTTTTTGTATTTTTTTTCGTCATTAATTGATTTACCAATTTGAGAAATTCACACGTGTTTTTGTATTACTGTAACTAATAAAAAAAACTCATTTTCCCATATTTTTAAAGAGACGGAGGTAATATAGCAAATACAATAATATCATCATTATTTTTTCAATTTTCATGATTAATTACTCAAAGAAGCCTTATATTTAGAAACGAGAGTATTTTTTGTATTTTTATTTTTTTGCCATTCAATGATTTACCAATTTCTGAAATTTACGTGTCTTTTGTATTATTTTATATTTATCTTGGGTTCAACAATTAAATTTATCAATCACTTCAATTTTTTGATTTCTACTTGGTTATGATCTATCCATTATTAATTATAAATTATAAGCTAATTTATCTAACAATATATAACCCGATTTTGAGTTGGGGTGGTCGGGGTTTGACCCCAGATCTTGTATATATTATGTATTATCCATACCAAATGATCTAAGTTCACAATGACTGAGTTAATGAGATGTGATTATCGACAAACCATTCAATATAATTCAAGTTAAAATCCAGATTGAAACAATCGTTTGTTAGATCTCCTTATCACCTGACCCAATTTCCATGCCCATTTTTCTTTAAAATAGAAAGGTTAATTGAATAAGAAAAATCTTGTTTTTTGGAGAGGAGAAAGGGTTCTCAATATTTATATATATTAAAAAAAACGGCGCTCTTCCTCAATATATGTGAGCAAGAGAATCAAATTGATCATACCAGCAGGCAGCAGCTAATAAGCTATAAATTTAAATACGGGTGCTTTATTGCTAATTGAGTGACTCCCTTGATTACATATCTCTCCATTCTAATTTTTGCTATGAGAGTTTATGAAAAGAGACATGTACTTAAAAAAAATAAAAATAAATAACAAGCTGCCTCAATAAAATTTGATAACCAAATCGAAACCGCAATCCTAATCAATACAATAAACTAAAAATGGTAAAATTGGAAACTTAAATAAGTCGGCAAACTTTACATTCTTAGATGGTTGATTTTGTTTATGACGCAAATTCTTAGATGGTTGATGAAAGTTCGTTTAATTTATTTACACCACTAGTGTGTTGCAAGTGTTAGGTTTGGTTTGGTTTCAATATAAGATTACAAATTGTTCGTTAGCATAATGAATAACAACAAAAACAAATCTGCCATATTATTAGAGTCTGGATAATTTTTTTGTCTCAAGTGTTGTATTTGTAATTACAAAAGGTTTCTAGTACGTATACGTGGGCCACTTTTCTTACGTAGCAATGCTTAAAACAACAAAACAACATAGCCACGGGTATAACTGCCCCATTGGAATTATTACGTAAACAAAATATAACATGGACTGTTCTTACATTGAATTAGAAAATCTTATCCCTCTCTTTACCCTTCCCTGTTTTGTGCTTTCTAGATACCTTTCTCAATCACCCTTCCTTTCTTAATTTCTTTCCATTTTATTTCTAGAAACTATCGACAAATAATCCTAAATTAAGTCCCTATAGATGAAAAAATAAATTATGTCTAAATCAAAATATTTTCTTTATATACACTCCAAACAAAAATAGAACTATGATAGTATCATAGAAACTAATAATTCCCCTACACTCTTCTTTGTTTTTCTTCCACTCAATTTCATATACATCACATCATATATATAGTGAAAAAATCACACACATATATAAACGCAACAAAACAATTGTCTCTTCACCCTCTTCAAAACAATTAAATTAATTTCTCCATTTTAACTGTCTCCTTTCTTATTCTTCATTACTTTGCTTTTCTTTTGCTCATTATGGAAGATGAACATGTTCATATAATGAAAGACTCAAACTACGATGAAGTAGAATCCGTTGGAGAAGAAGAAGAAGAAGCACTTTCACTTTGTGATCTTCCACTTAACGAAAATTCATCAGAAAGCTTAGAAGACAAGTTGTTTAACATAAACAATATTCAACGACCAACGTCATTACCAGAATCCAACGAGTTCTTCAACGGTTTCAGCAGTAGCAGCAGCTCCGATATGTGTCCCGCGGACGACATCATTTTCTGCGGCAAACTTATGCCGTTTAAAGAGATATTTAACGATCAACGCAACGAAAATCTCAAAGTGGAATCGAACAAATCACGTACAAATCGACGGCGATCAGAGTCTGTTTCGTCGATGATGATTCGATCAAACAGTGTCAGTGGTTCTAATCATCTCATGATGAGGAATAGCAGGTCACTTAATTATTGTAAATTGAGAGAGTATTCTTCAAGTTTTCCTATCTCGAAGGTGCCCGAAGTTGATCGGAATTCTTCTGTAAGGAGCGCTGCGTCGTTGGAAGGTGTGGCCAAGAAGGCAATGAAGCCGCGCTGGTATTCTCTTATGTTTGGGAAAATGAAGAATCCGCCGGAAATGGAACTCAATGATATTAAAAACCGGCAGGTTCGCCGGAATCCATCGAAAAGTATGTTTCCGGCCTCGGAAACAAGTGGAAATTTGGACTTGAATCGGAGCTCCGGTAAGGTGTCGTGGAAAATACTTAAAGCACTGAGTTGCAAGGATCATAACAGTGTCGCCGTAACGACGACATTTTCTTTGCCTCAAACATCATCTTAATTTAGAAATTATTCTTGGCAATTTACTGCATTCACAAACATCTTTACTAGTTGGATAGGTTTAAATTTTAATGTAGATTTTGTTTTATTTTTAATACAAAATTATTGAGTTTGAATTTGATTTTGATCCAATGATCATAGATGTTTTGAATGTTTGAATGCGGCAAGTTGACATGAAACTTGGTTCAGCTGAGGTGTGGAATAATTCTTATATGGACACAAACAAAGCTTTGGTCACACTCACAAAAAAAAAAGATTTAATAATTAAATGATGAATGTTTTTTTAAATAATTATGTGATATTCATTTTTACGAGTGTGTGATCAAATCATGCGTCTAAATCTTTAGGTTCAGACAAGAATTGCTCTCAGATGCGCCTATGGGTTGGAGTGAAAATTCTTATTATCCTGACCTCATTGCCCTTGTAATTTTGTTGGATGCATCATATAGATGGTGATGTGATGTGCTTGGCCGGGGTATTATGGTCATTCAATTGTTTGTTGCTTGGGTGAGAGGAAAACATAATATTGACTTCACGTAGAAGTGTAATTGTATTTATATTCTGTCTTGTGTATTGTAGCCAACGAGGAATCATATTTCCCCACCAAGATAATGAGAGGGTTTGTTTATTTAAATTTTTTTAAATTCGAAGTCACTTTTGTACGTTAGGTGGTGGCTATTAATATCAATTATAAGGAGTAAATGAAAATCACGAGAAATCCGACAGTGACCCAAAGAATGTCAGCTTGCATTGCATTGCAAGCCTTGAAATATTAGCCTTTTTCTTTAATAAAAACCTTTTTCTTTTTGGAAAGTTGGTACTGAATTAAAAACCTGTATATATATGAAGATTTATATTTGAACCTACTAAATTACATAAAATACTCGTTCCTTATAGTATTATTATTTTGCTAACAAACCTTATCGTATTAATTGTCCTTTCAAATAATATATATTAAAAGAGTTTATTGTTCATGCTTTATGGGTGTAAAATAATTTTATACAATTTTATGTCGACATTTAATGGAAGACTACCATTTATCCATATCATTTTATCTATTTTAAATAATCATACATAAACGATGTGATTTGGCAAAGTAATAGATTCTCACTAGATATCGAAGTAAGTAGGGCTAGAAATGAGTCGAACCGAGTCGAACTTGGGTTCGACTCGTTAAGGATTGAATCGGCTCGAAACTCGGCTCAAGTTCGTCACAGACTTTTTTTTGCTCGAATTCGATTCGATTCAAGCTCGCGAACAACTCGGTTCGACTCGATAGCTCGAATCAAATGAAACAAAAAAAAAACTACTAGGCATCAAGGGTTATAAGAAAGAGAAATTCAAAGAAAAAGTCAACCTTAATTTTAATTAGAATAATAATAGCTAACACACTCGTTTCTGATACTTCCCAATACCACTGTACACTTAAGTATGTAACACGATGCTATTTTATATACTACCTCCGTCTCTAATTATAAGACCTTTCTGAGAAATTTGTTTGTCTCTTTTATAATACTCATTTGGTATTTCCAAGTACATTAATTATTTATTTACCAACATACCTTTATTTATTTTGCATCTTTTTCTTCAATCAACAATAAATTTTATGTTGAAAACATAAATTAACTCTCTCTTAAGGATCAAATTGTAAAAACAATAGTAATTATATACAAATTAAATACTACAACCAACTTTCTTAATCTCCGTGATTTTTGCAAAAGGCTCCTATATTTAGAGACGGAGGTAGTACACTTTTGCTACATAATATGCCTAACGCATCCGATGTGGGACTAAATGTAGTTTTCAAGTTGCTTTTTTTCTTTGCAAGCCTCACTAATGCAAACGTGATATATGGAAGGATAACTTCCAAGTTTATTTTTTTATATAAAAAATATAATATATATATATATATATATATATATATATATATATATATATAACGAGCTTAATTTTCAACTCAAGTTCGACTCATTTGGTTCTTGAACCAAGTTCAACGAATCAATTATTGAATTGAGTCTCAAACTATTTTCGAGTTGGTTCGGTTCATTGCCAATCCTAGGAGTAAGACTCTTTTACAATAATATAAGATATGGCTTCGGATAAAGTTGCAATACATAGTTTTTCAAAATTATTTTTTAGGAAAAAAAGACACCTTTTTCAAAATTATTTTGAATTTTTATAGTTTCTTCTAAAATTTTTTTTGAAGAAGCTAAACTATCCCCCTCAAATTGACACCAGAGAGAATCGAACCTGAGACCTTAAGGAGGAGGACACTCCTAGGTTCCAAACCAATATCACTAGGCCAACCCAACCCAAGTGGGTTAGTTTTTCTTCTAATTTGAAACAGGAAAGGAAAATTTTAATTAAAAATAAGAGTACAAAAGGTACTCAACTAATATAATATTGGGTCAAAATAAGAAGAAGAAAAAAAAGGAGAAAGCAAAATAAATAAAAGAACTCCCAAAATATATAGGCAAGATCTAGAAGCTAAGAAGACAATTTCATGCTTGAATGTTTGATAAACTCTACCATATCTAAGACCTCTACATCTGAATTCGAGAATGTCTTCTCATTTCTTATCCCCCAAGATAACTCAAATGAGTGAATTCAAATCTCCAAGATAACTATGCTTATGCCAAGCCATTTACACACCCATAAAAATATTACATAATGGATAGCCCTGACATTAGTAATTATTTTAACAAGGTGTTAGTTCATTGATAAAATTTTACTGTAACTTTAAGAGATGAGGTTCAAATCCTATCGAGAACAGTCATAAAATGGTTTTTCAGTAAAAATTATATAAAATAAATCTACTTTTGGCCCTTTATACATTTATATGAAATAAAACATTTTATGCTTAATAGAGGTCAAATTTAATTAAGAGTAAAATTTTACGGAAATGATATGTGTCCCGAAAAAACTAACCACAAATGCATTGCGAAAGGAAAGCTGACTTGTTGGCACATATAATAATGCAACTTTCCATCCGTGTTTTCCGCTCAATACATGATTTAATTGGCTGACTGCACAATCGGGATGATTTCTTGAGAAAATCAGTCGCTATATTTATCATCACTCAAAATTTTAACATTTTCAAAAAAAATCTAAACCAGACATTTTTTTTGTTGGGGTTTTCCAAAAATTATCTGCTAGAGATAATTTTATTTAAATACATGAAATTTGAAATTTATTCATCATGTTATGTGAGATTAACCCCTTCAACAAAACTCAGCCTCAATTCCAGTAAAAAAAAAAAACTCAACCCCGGTTGGTCTAATTTGCATTAATATCGTGTAGGTTCCATTTTATCTACTCTACTATTTTAATTTCATCATTTCTGCAAATTGAACGTTTAACAATAATATTCCCATAAATTGTCAAAAAATAATTATTCTCATAATTTTTCTTCTTCTTTCTTTCATACAAGAATTTACCAGTTCGTCCACAAATGAGTTGATTCATTCGAATTGAAATGCACCAATTTCCCTTTTTATTATGCTGAAAATAGTCATACTACAAGATATCCTCAGTTAACGTTTGTTATAAAATACTGTCATGTCCTGTCATTGATGTGAATCATGTGATTTCCAGTGTATTTTTAATTTCAATTAGGCAGCAGACTTATATAATTAACAAAACTATTGAAGATAATAAAACCAGAAAATTGACTTCCAACTAATTTTTATTTTAAATGTTTAAGCGACCACATACGGTGTCAATAATAATCAATAAATGCAAGATTAGAACATTCAAGATTAGAAAAAGAAAGGGTGCTTCTACCAAAAATGAAATGAAAAAGAAAGGGTGATATTTTGAATATTTGAATGTGATTTTTGACTTTTGAGTTATTTTTCACTCTTTCCCCCTAATGATGGGATCATGGGATGGCCAAGTAAATTGATGAAACATGATTTAAAGGAGGATGAGTTGCGTGTGCTAATAAAATATGCCAACACAACCCTACCATTATTCAATAGCTAAATTATGTCAGTGATAAACAACATGCCCACGTATGTCTTAATCTCAGCCGAAGAACTAAGAAAACTAGAGTTTGAATGGCTTTTGGTGAGAATTGTCTCAAAATTGATGAATAAAATTAAGGTAGCAATTTTGTGTATGTTTTGGGAGTTTTGGTTTGACAAAAATTGAGGCACGATTTTTGGATAACGTTCAGTTGTACTATGAATGAATTGGAAAATCGACATACGATTTTGGAAAATCGGCACGATGGAAAATCGGCGCATGATTTTGGGAGATCAGAGCACAATTTTGATAGCACCTGCGCTATATAAGGCTTCATTCTTCATATTTTGAGGTAGATGCTTCAAGAGAGAGAAACTTGTGAAATCAAATAAGGTAATTTTAGCGTTGAGAGTCTTTGGTGATGGTTCTCTTGAAAGGTTCTCTTGGGCTGGGAAACATTTCTAAACACCTTGGGTGAGCGAAAATCATTGAGTGCCTTTTTCATTAGAGAGATTGGTAAAAGGGTAGAAATTAGGTTTGGTTCTTTGTGAGCTTTTTGAAACTAATTTCTTATAACCCTTTTATATCTTTTTGTAAAAAAAAAAACTCATTAATATTGAATTGGAGGGATCAATCTCTCCCTCTGAGTAGGTCAATTTGGACTGAACTGATAAATATTTTCTGGTGTGTTTGTTTCTCTTCTCTCTTATCTTTTGCTTGCGGTTTTGTGTTTTACACTTCATTCCTAGATTAGAGCTAGGTTTGTTATTGTTGGTTGCTTAAGGTTACTGTGATATTGGTTACTTTCCTTTACACTTCATAAGTTTATTGGTGTGAGATTTGAGTCTGAATTCACAACAACTTTAATTTGTCAGCTATAACTATTAATATGTACTCTTTTCTTCCTCTTTCTATGCATGAATGTTTGGATTGACCTTAAAATTGTCGGAATTACGATGAGCCATTACGAGTTTGACAAGAGCTACACTTTAAAATTTCTAAAAAAAAAATATTGTTAGCAACACACTCATTTATATCAATTAAAAGTGATCATATCTGCCTCTCTTCCCCCTTACTCCAAGTCCAACAACGAAGATTAACTATTATGGAGACAACAATAATTTCTTAAGAGTTATAGACGCAAACATAGCAAACAATATGATTAGATAATGGCCAATCTGTCTAATTCCACCCCATCATCAACCTTGTCTAAATTGGGATGGACATGGAGTGGGTTGAATTACAAATATAGGTTGAAATTTTCATCCTACCCCACCCGGCCACGGGTTGATCCATCGGTAGCAAAACACAAGAAAATATGGCGAATGCATAATAATGAATTTAATTTTACTTTCAGATTAAACATCACGTGTAGTCCTTACAGTGCTAAAACCTTTATATTTGTTAGAGACAAGAATTTTCATACTTCATTACTAGTCTATTCAAGACCAACTTGGTAATAGATTTAACTTTTTTTGTTCTTTCTGTATATACTTTCGTGTCTCGTGATAACCAGCAACTTTACAGTTACATAATAGCAAATACGATTATTTACATTATTTATAGGCTATAATTTCAAAATATTACCCGTGGTTGTCAATTTTTTTCATGTGCTTAAATTTCTAAGATAACTGTTGCGAGTTAGCAACATCATTATGTCACAATAGAATGATTTGAAAGACATTCATCCTTCCAACATAACGTGATAGGAAATTCCAATAATCACTATACTCCAGTTGGTAGTGTAGATGTAGGACTTGCGTGGCATTAATGTATTGAGTTGTTTATTACAATTATGAAGCAATTACACATTGAATAAGTTTGTAGAACAGTTATGCAACATTAATGTATCTAAATATCTAATTATGACTCAAGTTGGTAGCAATAATGTATTCATAAATATATGATCTGGGTAGGGGGTGCATTTGGTAGATTTGGACGAAGTTCAGTCTCTTGAATTAAGTGTTACCTCAATACTTAATAGTACTTTTTATTTTCAATGGAGAAGATCTTAACTCTTCTCATAGTAGTGAGGATGTATCCCATTTAAATTTAATTAATTTTGATTTCATATACTACTTCTTTTTGGTCATTAACAAGTATTAAGAAAACTTTGAAAAAGAATGTTTTTCTTTTTTGAGAAATCTTCAAAAAAATTGTTGGAAGGTCCATTTTATAGACTTTTAGAACATTGACTATACACCTTTCAAACATACTTATGGAGTATTTTCTCCCATGATTGTTTTAAAAATTACTAGTTTTTAAATTCATTGAATAGTTGTTATTTTTTAAAGAAGAATTTTTAATTATAACAATGACGTGACAGAACTATATAAAAGAAAACAATGACGTGACGGAAGAAGTACTACTTAAATGTACTTTTTTTCTCTCAAATTTTACAATATGCGATTTTGACTTTTCAAGTTTAAAATGTACGATTTTGATTAATTTTAGCAAAAAATGTTAGCGTCACATCTTCATGTGTTCGCGAACGTGAAAATTAATATTTAAAAAAATTAAATGACTTCCACAAACATAATTCCTCCCACCCAATAGGAAGTATTAGCAATTTTAAAATTCACAAGCATTCCGATCAATAAACAAGAGTCAAGAGACTTGATTCACATTCTAACTCATGTTCTAGAATCACCAGAATTAGATGTTTATGTACCTATGGGACTACAATAATATAACATGCCAGGGTCTATGTCAGGGACTACAACTCATGCTCTATCTTGTACTATTCGCACTTTCATGCAATTTATCTGGTTGTGTTCTATGTGGGTTCTGTGGAATGAAAGAAACAACAGAGTCTTCAAAAATAGGGATCATATTGTTCACCACCAATTGGTAGAGAAAATCAAATTACAGTCTTTTTGGTGGATGAAGGCTTCTAATATTTCTATCTGTAATAATTTTCATATGTGGTGGTCAAGCCCTTTTGTTTGTTTGGGCATTGGCTAGTTTGTTCTGTTTGTCTCACTGTTGTCTCTGTAACTGTATACTGTTGAGTTTTTTCTAGCACACCTTGTGCTTGAAATTTCTCTTTGAGTTTTTAATATATATTCCATTTTTGCTTGTTCAAAAAAAAAAAACAATATAACATGCCACCAAGGAATTTTGACATTGCAATTTTCTCATACGAAGATAATCATCTTTTTTTTTGGTACAAAAGATAATCATCTTTTAATTAATACAGACAATGATTCTGTTGCGTACAAGCTCACATCAAATGTTTTTTTTGTTGACAAAAACAAAATGAAATTCATTCATTCAAATCGAGAGATTACATCATTCAACACCGCTAAAAAAGTAAAGGATGAATCTGCGAACAAACTCACAGCATCCAAGTTAATAACATATAACGACATAATGCCTACAAAAATATATGATAAAATTAAAGTGACCGGAATATCCATGGCCTCCGGATCTGCAACGTTGACGCCCAAATCTTTGATTGAATAATCGATCTTTCTGTAAGAATCAAATGAACACCGCACGAAGACGGGAAATCAAACAACGCAGCACAAGACGACGAACAACAAACCACCTATTAGCAAGCTGAATTATCACAAGACCAAATCTTCAAGGGAAAGAAAGACACCACTTTGGTTAAAAGATTATTACTGTCGCTAAGTTAAAAGGGGTGCCTTTAGCCATCAGTTTTGAGAATAATTGTTCTCTCTTACTTTCATAGGCCCATAGCCCAAATACTATGTTAACCCTAGCTATATATATTGTTGGACATCTTTGAATGAAGTATGAATGAATTGAATCAATTTTATGTTTTTAGTCTTTCTCTGCAACTTAGATCTAGTGTGAACTTTAGTGCTTTCTATCATTGGTGCTTTCATTCTTGTGAGCCCCAATGCCTCCCAAACCGCCGATACCATCTCCCAAAGACTTGGATGATGCCATCCAAGCCACCAACGAACATCTCGCCACTGCAATCTGCGACACACACCTCCATATTGACGAACGGTTTCAAGCATCCAACCAGAACTTGGAACCCCAGCTCCACATGATGCAAACCCGTATGGAAAACCCGGATCAACTTCAAGCCACCCATCATGAATCCCTCAAGTCATACTTGACGGAACTCGTTAAACAGACCCACCAACCGGTCACTACTGCCGCCGCCGGGTCGTCGTCAATTTTGTCATCCACTCAACAAAGTCGACTGTTATCCTCCACTGTAAGTACTATATCCACCATACCCACCTCCCCACTACACATCTACTTCAACCCTTTATCTTCACTGATCCCCTACCAAAACAATCTTTTGTTTCCCAGTTCCCCTCTTTTTACCCCCTCCAACATGCCCATTTTCATTCAAGCCACCAGGCTCACAACCCAAACACCACATACATCTCAACAACCCTTTCATTATTTTCCCCTAACGGAACAACCACAACCTTCTCAATCCACATACTACCCACACCACCAACAAATTCCATCGCTACCCCCTTTCCCCCCACATTTTTCACCTTTCTCTTCACAGAACCCGAACCCTAACCCACCACCATATCGGACACCCAAACTTGAGTTATCCATGTTTGACGGAAACGACCCCCTAGAATGGCTCTTTCAAGCGGAACAATTTTTCACTTTTTTATCAAATCCCAACCGATAGTCGTTTGTCTATGTCTTCTTTTTACATGAAGGGAGATGCTTTGAGTTGGTTTAAATGGATGTATCAAAACCACCAACTTTTTGATTGGCAATCATTCACTAAAGCCTTGGAATTAAGGTTTGGTCCTTCCACATATGCTAATCACCAAGTTGCACTTTTCAAACTCCGCCAATTGGGTAGTGTGTCCGATTACCAAGCTCAATTTGAGAAACTTGGTAACCGCGTCATTGGATTACCGGCCAAAACCCTTCTCAATTGTTTTATTTCCGGTCTAAGCCCCGACATTAGAAACGAAATGGCTATCCAAATACCTACTACAATAACCCAAGCTATTGGTCTTGCCAAACTAATTGAAACCAAACTCAAAGACTCCAAATCTCAATCCCGTTTCTCTAAACCCTATACCCCATCCTCATCCTCCCATTACACTCGGCCTCAATCCACAACTAATATCACTACCAATACCAACCCTTCCGAATCACTTCCACACACATCTCAAACCCCTTTGACCGCATTCCCCAAAATCCCAACACCCACGCCCACAAAACTCCCCATTAAACGCTTAAACCAATCTCAACTTCAAGAACGCCGAGCACTTGGCTTTTGCTACAATTGTGATGAGAAGTTTATTCCGGGGAATAAATGCTCAACTGGCTGCTTCCTTCTCCTACTCATTGACGAGGAGGAAGACACAAAGGAACCGAACCCCGAGGAAACCGAACCCGTTGAGGACACCATAACCCAAGAAACAAGCGATACCTACTTTCAACTATCACCCCAAGCCGTTACCGGACACTTTTCCCTACTTTCAATTATCACAAGACCAAATCTTCAAGGGAAAGCAAGACACCACTTTGGTTAAAAGATTATTACCGTCGCTAAGTTAAAAGGGGTGCCTTTAGCTATCAATTTTGAGAATAATTGTTGTCTCTTACTTTCATAGGCCCATAGCCCAAATACTATGTTAACCCTAGCTATATATATATTGTTGGACATCTTTGAATGAAGTATAAGTGAATTGAATCAGTTTTATGTTTTTAGTCTTTCTCTGCAACTTAGATCTAGTGTTAATTTTAGTGCTTTCTATCACCACCACACTTAGATGATGAAATCACAAAGAAAAAAACCTAGATCTATGTGAAAATCACTTATCTAGATAGAAATAGAGAGAGAAAGATGAAGAGGGGTGATTTCAAGTCAAGAATTGACCCAAAACCACCCCTCAATGAAGAAACCGTAAGAGAAAACCTTGAGAGAGAAAACTAGGGCCGACTTGTTGGAGAGGGAGAAAGATATTTTTGTATAACGTTGATCCAACCGGTTTAGCTTATCCATAAATACTTTTTTAAAAAAAGTTAATTTTAATTAGTTCATGTGTTACCTTTTTAATTTTTTTTAAAAGAAAGAAATGGATTTTTAGAAAAACTAATCTTAGCATACATGTATTTTGGATCCATTATAAAAAATAAATAAATCGCTTTTCTCATTTTTAAGTATTTGGTTAGGAATTTAAACAAAATCATTCTATAAAAAAATCATTTTTGACTCTAAAAGGAAAAGCTATTAGAAGTTGGTTTTCGTAAAATCTATATTTTTTTTAAAACAAGAGGTAACACGTGAACTAGTTAAAAATCATTTTTTTTAAAAGATGATTTTTATAGATAGGAAACAAACTGAAGTAGCTTTTGATTTTATTTTTAAAAATCTTTGGACAAATATCTACATGTTTTCAACTTAAAATGTATTTTATTTAAAGTTAAAACAAACACACCCTTAATAACTTTTCATTTTAGAGTCAAACACACCCTTACGACTACGAGTTATGATCGAACACCAAACAAGCGTTACCAAAATTACATTCAAATTTAAAAAACGAAAAGGATCATCAAATCCTTTTTTAGCTAATAAGTTTGCGAATAAATTAACTTCTATGAAGCAATGTTGAACTGTGGCTGTCCAATCAAAAAGGTGAAGTGGATTAAGAAACTCCTCCAAGAGAAGTTTGGAATTGGACTATTAAGAAAAACTACACTGTATTTACCCGTATAAGTCGTACATTACATTTGTCGTACTGTATCTTAAGTTTTAATCCAACCATTCCATTTCAGACAATCATAAAGAGACAATGATTTCCTCATACAGTATATGTTGGTCCGCTTGTATGATACTAGGACAATCATAAAGAGACAATGATTTTATCAAACAATTGAGTTCAAGTGATTAATGAGTTTCATCAACGACGAATTGTTCATGAAAAAACTTTAGTTTGATTAATATTGAAACAATTCTTGACCATGTTTTATGCCGAACTCCAGATTATCGGACCCCTTTTACTCGAGAAACGTAGGGTTAAACAAAAAAGAAAGAGACAATGATTTAAAATTAACTATAGTGAGCTTAGATTTTGTCAAAAGAAACATTAGAATTTCAGCTATTAAAAGCCAAACATTAATCGTATTTATTTTTAATTAGGGGAACATTTTAGTACATATACTAATCACTTAAGTGTTTACTTGGGATATACTTGATGTATTCAAGAAATGCCATTTTGGAATATTTTATCCGGCACTGTCATTCTTCACATATTAATTGTCTTGAACTGCTAATGTTTAGTATTAGAAAAAGTGGAGTTTGTTATTTTGGTAGGGAAGTGTTTACTATCATTCACATGGTACTGCAGAGTGTGGTTGTGATCCATGATGCATCTAGAGAAACCAATTCCAAAGTTTTTCATTGGGCTCTTAATGGATTATCACTCAACTCAGGAGATAACCTCACTCTAGTTGTAGTTCTTCACCAAGTTACCACTCCTTGTACGTATATATCCTTCCTTCAATTATATTATAAATTTAATTTGTGCCCAATATTTGTACAAAACATTTTTAAACATCTATCCAATCAAATTTTACCAGTAAATATTTGTGAAAATATTTTAAGAACTCTCGTATTACATTGCATAAAAATTAATCTCTGTCCTTATGAGCTTAACTCACTTGGTATAGACAATGCATAATATATGTAAGGTCTAGGGTTCAAACCCCGACTACCACCAAAAAAATTAAAATTAATCTCTTACATTATACCGTCAAAAATATGCTACAATGATAATCAAGTTAAAGTCTAACTTTGGTATGTGAGATCGGCTACATGGACCAAACCATGCCATAAAATTTAGATATGCATTTATGTATGGATAGACAGTATACTTATGTGTCTCTCATGATTATTTATCACCAATTTTTCTTTTGGAAGTGGGATACAAAATCAGTGTTGACAATAGATTAGCATTTGGAGCAAATCAGAATATCATTGAGGCAGAAGTTGCAAAAAAGAAGGAAGAGTATATGAAAAATGAGGAGCTTGCTCATATTTATGAACTGTATAAATCAATGAAGGTAATATGAATACACTAGTTATAAGCTTTTTCTCTATTTGGGTATAGCAGGGTAACATTAAAATTTGAAGAAAATGTCACATGTTAACTTTTACTATAGCTAATGATACAATTGTACATCATTTTCAGATTGGATTTAATATAGAAATAGCCATAGGATCTTCACCTAAGGCTGTTGCATTAAAATCAGCCACAAAGTTAAAGGCTACTTGGTTGATACTAGACAGGTAAGATGAAATCAAACTGATCAATCAAATTATTTTTACTCTTAAATATGAAGTTATGAATTAGTTGATTTACAATGTAGTTACCTAAAACCATTTTGTTGCATAAATCATCAATTTAACTAGAACCTCATATCAATGAAAAATGTACCTTAAATGGTCACAGGAAAATGAAGAATGATGAGGACTACTTCCTTCATAAGCTTTCTTGTGGCATATCAAGAATAAGGAGTTCCAGTAGAATTATACGTATAAGAGGACCAATAGACACTCCCCAACAACAAAGAAGATCATATAGAAGTTCTGAAACATATGTTGACAGTATACAATCACATGAATTGTCAACTGATTTAGACCTTTTCACCATTGACATTTTCTCCAATAGTAAGTCCTTGAATGCTTTTTTATTTCACCTCATGCCATTTAGTAAAGAATAATCCCTCAAAAATTGAAGAATGGAAAAATTATTATTAATTAAAACGACATTATTTACCATTTTACAAATGTTTATGGTGAAATTTGAACTACGTTCCTTGAGATTATAAGGCTAAACTCTTACGGTTGATCTACCAACCGGACAAAAGATACTTTGATAATAACAATAATAATAGTAATACTAATAATATCAAATATGTTATTAGTTAGAATTTGCTTACATTTTAATGATAGGTCATGTAAACTATCAAATGTATCATGATCAAGGACCAAGACAAAAGATACCCTTTGAAGAAAACAGACACAACGAGCGGAGGAGGGACTCAAAACAGAAACAAGAGTTCAAAGAGAACAATAGCAAAATGCAAGAACATGAAAGCTTAACCACAAAGGTGTATCAGAAAAGTGACAGATACTTCTGCTCTGGTGGAGCTAGGAACTTTTTTCTTGGAGGGGCTGAAAAATATACAATATGTGAACAATTTTTCAAATTTGAGTAATTTGCATATAATAAATTAATTTCAATCACTTCCTCCAGTTAGAGGGAAAAAAGGCTTTTAAAATTTAATCTGTTGTATGCTTCTATGGATCATTTACATATGATACATCAGTTTTGTCACATTCTGTCCTGTATAGTTACCTCCAAAATAATGTTAGAAGGATAACCATGATTTTCCTCTCAGCCACAGTTCTAAGACCAAAAAGAGTAATCACTCACATTTAATAAGCAATAACGTAAAGGAGAAAAAAAAAACTGGCATATTGCATAAAGTAGAATCAACTTAATAGATCTGTCAAATAAATCGTTTGGACAAAAAATTCATATTGCAACTCAATTCTCAGAAAGAAAAAACAAAACACAGAAAAGTTGTGTTGCAAACACTGTAAGTTTTTACATCGTGTAGAAGCTTGTCATGCAAGTTACTGTTATCATCATTGTCTAATCAACTGAAGTCAATCGAAAGACACAGATCCATGAAGTCATCAAGGTTTGCTTCAACATAGTCCTCCAAATAAATTGGCTTCTTTCCTTTTTCATCAACCAAATTTGTCTCAGACGAATGGACATGCCTAGCATCATTATTGTCTAACCGAAGATCCAGATCCATAAAATCACCATGGCTTGCTGCAACATCGTTCTCCAAAGAAATTGACTTCTTCCCTTTTTCATCAACCAAATTTAACTCAGCGGAATGCACGCGACTAGCATCGAAGCCTTCCCAATTCTCTTGTCTATATAACATAGACTTCAATGAACCACTTTTATATGGAGAACTTGATTCTGACATCTGATATTGAGTCTCCATAGGTGGTGGAATTTGAGGATACTCACCAAGCATCATACGTGAAGGAAGTGGAAGGTATGAACATTGTGGGGGTGGAGGCAAATCTGATACCATAGCCATAGGTATATGAGAAGCTCCAATGCTACCCCTGAAATTGATGAAAGTAACTGTAAATTTAACACCTCATATAAACAATTTTAACATATAATTTGAATTGTATATGAAAGACAGTGGCATTACATAATCTACTCACCTATAAATCAATGTTGAAGTAGTATGATTGTTTGTAGAAGTACTTCCCACATTATTGTAGAGCATGTTTGGGACATCTAAAAGTTTTTCAAAGTTGTTTTCACTTATCGCATCATAAATTGATGAATATTTTCCAAATTTCACTTGTGGTATATTAAATTCATCTTCTTGAGAATCCTCAACTTGTTGGCTATTTGAACCATTTTTATTCAACTCATCATTCAGTTCCATCTTGTCAGGGAAGGGTGACAAGCCACGCTTTTCAAGTTTTCTTTTTCTTGCATTCCAGAAATTCTTGATGTCATTATCGCTTCTTCCAGGCAACTATCACAAAAGAAAGAATACAAATTAACGATCAAGAAAATACAAGAACATGTAAAGCTAGATTTTCCAGAAGCTCTCTCTCAACCTAAAACTCTGGCTTATAGGCATGGTAATTGATAAACTCTGGCTTCAAACTCATAGCATAAATTGCTAACTAATAAATCTGTTTCAATATGTTATTGTAAAAGGTAAACTAATCTAATAAATAACCAACAAGGTATAACACAAGTGGTAAATATCATAGTATAGTATTTAATTAAATTGCACAATGTGTGATCTAACGAATATGGTTGCAATTGTAGAAGGGTAGATAAATATTTCAAATAAAACAAAAAGAAAAGAAGTAAAGCATGAAGATAAAACCTCCTGAGCCAGCTTAGACCATTTGAGTTCACCAAACTTGTTAAAGAACTGAAAGACTTTGGTTTTTTCTTCTTCACTAAACGGCCCCTTTTTCACATCTGGTCGAAGGTGATTATACCATCTTAGACGACAACTTTTACCGCAACGTATCAGCCCTGCATTTCTTGATACCTCCTTCCAATTTCTGGTTCCATGTTTTTCCAAATATGCCTTTAATATTTCATCCTCTTCTTTTGACCATTTTCCTTTTTTCAACCCTATATTAGTATCCGATGATGAAGACATGGTGATAGGTATAAACTATAAAGAACGCTTAAAACTGAGAAGAAATATATGAAACTAGCAGTTCAAGTTTATTATATATAGTGCACTTTTAGAAGAAATATATAATGAAACTGTATATTTCCGCGATTAATTGTGATTCACGTAAGGCAATATATATATTTTATCCTATAGGTCATATTGAATTAACTACGTTTCTTTTTTAGGCAGAGATATGCGATTTTTTTTTTTAAAAGAAATTCTTAGATAAGCAATATAACTTATCCAATCCCATTTATATAAGGCAGATAACTTATCCCACTTATATTACCATGTATATCGCACAAACCTACCTACCTTTTTTTTTCTTTTACTATACAAACCTACCTATTTTTATGAACCACAAACCTACCTGAAAACCTAAATAATTAATTTGTTTGTTACAAATATACTTATCTTTTAAATTTGAAAATTATATGAATTTTTTTAGATTTGTTTGTTACAATGATATCTTTTAAATTTGAAAATTATCTGAATTTATTTGGGAAAAAACTTATTTGAATACTATTTAATTGTTTATAACATAATTCATTTTTAATTTAAAATGCTGATTTCCACTATTATTTTTCATTTCAAAATTTAATTAATATTTATTTGAATTTTTTAATTTATAAAAAACGAAAAGACGGTCATTTACGTGCCCGTCTTTCCGCTTTTTTTTATTGCTCTAACCTCTAACGTGTGTAGATTATCAACAATATTTTATAGAAATTTTGCGTGTAAATTACAAACGATATTTTATATAAAAAAAATTATATAGATTAAAATTATAAGTATAGATATCTGTAAATTTCAAATGTAACAAACTCAACAAACCATATTTATCTTTTTCAATGACAACAATTATATAACAAATTAAACAAAAAAATTTATCTTTTGTAATAACACCAACAATATAACATTGTTATAGGAAAATTTGCTTAAGGGTATAATTGAAATAACAAAAATTTAGCCCAAAATCCTCTATTATCTTTTATATATAGTATAGATTTTGACTACTATAAATTATTTTAAATTTAATAAAATCACTATCACGACTATATTAATATTAATGGGAAGAAGGATGCCAACGGTATTTGTCATTATACTTTTCTGCTGTGTTTATTGGTGAGTAAATAGGCAATTTCTCCCCCCCCCGAAATTGTAAGTTTCGTCAATTATCCCCTTGAAATTAACAAAACGTCAATTACCCCCTTGAAATAACGTTAATCAAATACCCCCCTGAAATTTTGCACTTATGTGCAAAATGCCCCCTAAACTTAAAAATTTATATTTTTTTTCTTACCAAAAATCATACATTCAGTTCTTCAGGTAGTATATTGTACTTATTGTCATCAAAATTCTATTGACAAGAACATGAATGAATATATACCAAAGAAATAATGGTTTTGTTATGTGCAGCCTTTTCATTCATATTTCATATTTATCAATAAGGAGCAAGATAATTTTTTTACAAAGAAGGTAAAACTAAAAACTAAACATTAAAAAGATATCAAGTTGTTGAAATAAACCAAGACAAGAATGTCATAGCAGTAGAAAATTAATATCTATCACATAACTTTGTAGGACAGTGTGATCTGTCGGCTTCATGCAAAAGATGTGTGACACAATCTATTTAACATGTTGCAGCTAATAGATATGACACTTCCTGCATTATAAAAATTATATCATTAATTAAGTTGCAAATTCACAAATCTAAGCTTTGTTTCTTCTTCCTTCTGAAGATATTAACCTATGAATTTTCTTTATGGACACACAATTATCAAAGACTTGTGTACTTTATGACTGCATACTCTAACATAATTACCAACTTGTGTAAAAAAATTCTATATATTATATATTTAAAACACATGAGAGTAACATACCTTCCATAAAGATTTATATGACCAATAGCTGCATAAACATACATTCCATAAAGATTTATATGATCAATAATTGTTAATTGTTTGCCTTTAATATCTTTTGAGTCAATCATAAAAAAATATATATAAATTTTCAAATTCAGGGGGCATTTTGCACATAAGTGCAAAATTTCGGGGGGTATTTGATCATAACCGTAAACAGTTAACAGAAAAATTTGACAGATGGGGTAAATTGATTAACTTTATGCAATTTCAGAGGGGTAATTGAAGTTTTGTTAATTTCAGGGGGTAATTGACGAAACTTGGAGAAATTGTCTATTTGCTCGTTTATTGGTATATCGATATTATCACATCTCATTATAATTTTTTTTAGTTTAGAATATATAACTAGATTCATATTTTCGAGTTGGCATTTTTAACCTAAAAATTCAAAGTAAAAAAAAAGACTATAAAATTAAAACTAAAGAGAGTACTGACTTTAAAATTAAAATAGACAACACTCATGAACAAAGCAATGAGAAATAGTTTCATCATTTCCAACGCAAAAAGGGCATGTACGAGACACATTAAAACCCTGATGTGTAGACTTAGGTGGATACTTGATGCAAGAGATATTTTTCATATCCAATTCCATGCCTATGGGAGCCAACCTTTTTTTTATGTCCAAGAACATATTGCCTTCAAAGAGGTATTTATTTGCCAAAAGAGAGACCAAAAGTTTCTTGTCTGATAGCAATAAACTCCAAACAAATTTACCTGATAAAGCAGTGTTTTGCAACTCGCATTAAAGTGGCAAAAGACATTCCATCTAGGTGCACCCCTAGAACCACAAATCCCTTATCAAAACATTATTAATAAAACAAAAGCCAAGAATAAAATAAAAGGCAAGACGAACATAATAAAGAGCTAAGGGAATCGGGAATTGAGCAATTCTAAAAGGTCCGAAAAAGGTTAACAGTATTTTACCTTATGTAATATAGATCATTTTCGGGTTTACATTTTGTTTTGGTTTTCGTTTTTGTAAAATTATTTTTTTCCAGAATACTCCATAATAGGTCATTTTCAGAAGAAAAAATAATTCCAGAAATTTTGGTTTTTAAATGACCTATTAGGGGGGTATTCTGGAAAAAAATAATTTTACAAGGACGAAAACCAAAACAAAATTTTTATAGGGGGCAAACCCAGAAATGACCTATATTACAGTGAGTAAATCACTATTAACCCTCCTAAAAAATACATCTCTTAAAAATAAATGAATTTCTTCATCCGTTGAATTTCCCAAACTGTAACATCCTAAATCAGAGAAGAAGGAATGACAATGCAACATCCATAATGCTTCAAAAAAGAAACTTCATGAGTAATGTTTGATATGCTCACTCTTGGATATTCCTAATTTTGGACTTCATCTTCTTTTGGCGACTCTTCGACACATAAAGTGTGAAACTTATATTATCAACATTCTCTCGTTTTTACTTAGAAGATATAAAAAATTTTTGCAAATTTAACTTAATGATCAACGACAACTATTTGTCTCGTTTATGAATTTATAGTAAATTATAATTATCAATGACAAATATTTATCTTGTGATTTTTAAGTTTCAACGTCAATTATATACGTTTAGTGTTTTTTTTATATTTATCAATGACAAATATTTATCCAACTTTTTATGTATCTGTAAAAATAATATGTCTCTTGTTTTTTTATATTTATCAATGAAAATCATATGTCCCGTTGTTTAAAAAAAAATATTCGTCCCATATTTTTTTATATGTCAGTGACAAACATTTGTCTTATAGTTTTTATTTTTTTATATGTCAGTGACAAAAATTTGTCTTATAGTTTTTATTTATCAGTGTCAAAAATTTGTTGCGTGTTTTTTTATTTATTAGTGAGAAATGTTCATCTTGTTTTTTTATATATCAATGACAAATATTTATCGCATGTTTTCTTTATATCTATCGGTTAGAAATATTTATCTTGTGTTTTTATGTATCAGTGACAAACATTTGTCCTTTTTTTTAAAACTGTCAATGGCATTTAATGTATAAGTGACAAATATTTGTTCCATACTCTAAAAAAAATAAAATTGTTCCATATTATTTTCTACAAGAGTGAAAAAAAAATGTTTACCGCAAAAAGAGAGTAGAATCTAAATAAGGAAGTCTAGCTTTAATTCAATTATTTTGAGAAAATTGCCCTAATTTTGCTTATATGTGAGTTAATTAAATTGGGTTCCTTTAAATTAGTCATTTCAACAAGACTAGGGTGACTAAACGTATGCATTTGTTGGAGGCCAGAATTGAGGCTCAAATTGGGGCTAGCATGGAAGGGAAAAAAATAAAGACTGCAAAGTATAGAAATTGTCATGACCGAGAGGCTGTAACCCGAAATGAAGATGGTGCTAACGTGTGGAAGAAGACCATGAAAATATTCTAACTATAAGAGAAGAAATCTTACAGGAAATGGGATTGATTCAGATCATCATCAGATGGCAGTCAAAATGGTGTAACTGACTGTCTTTGATGGAGAAGAGTGAAGAGACCATAAGAGAATGGATTACCAGTGTTGTAACATTATGGAAGTACAAAACATTTCAGAGGAAGTGAAATTAGGTTGACTAAACTATATAAAGAAGGATCAATCATCCATTGGTTCAATTTGTTGAAAGAAATAGAAGATGATATCACTTGGGAGAAATTGAAGAGGGCGATGGTAGAGCAGAAATTTGAAAATCTATATCCAGAATTATCTTAATAAACAAATAAATCAGGAATAGTAAAGGAATATACTGAAGCTTTTGAGTTTCTCTCTTCACAAGTTAATAAGCTGCTAGAAGTGCAATATCCAGGAGTATGTTTTCGGGGGTTTACAGCTGAAAGTCATACTTTCAGGCCTTAATCTCATCTTCAAGCCATGCACTTGGCTGAACATAACAAGGCAGGGAAAATTGCATTATCCTATGGTCATGGAAGTTATATATGGCAAAGAAGGAATTAAAGTGAAGTTTTGAAAGAGACTAGGAAAGGCAGCGCAAGGGTGAGAATGGGACAGCATAACTCTGGCTACATCCACCTTTTCAAATAAAACCAATAACAGATAATGAGCAGTAGACAAAACTAAATGGAAGTGATCCAGCCTCTTCTATGGTGTCATGAACGAGGTCAGAAGAAACAGGACATTATTCTACTACCTGAAACAACTGACAAATATGAAACTAATGGAGAGGGAAAGCATTCCACCCATTATATCAGTGCAGAGAAACAATTAATATTGGTGATTTTGGGAGTTTCTGAAACACTATACAGAGGGTAAATTATTTAGGTATGACTTGCGTACTTGCATTTGGATGTGCCATATTTGCTCTGTTCAGCAATAATCTTTCAAATATTCCCGAGTTATTTTATAAAGTAAAAGTGCATGATTTCATGGCAGAATTAAATGTGCAAATGGTTTTCAGCATTTCTGCCTACCGTGACCCTAGATATGCTGACTGATCAATAATGTGTGCATATCACTACTTCTAAACTTCTTTAGCACAAAGTCACGCCCACACTAAATACAAAGCTACCTACGTCGGAACACCCCTCAAAGGACATGATGTAAGCTTTACCAGCATAACACTCCTAGTAACTTTAAAAATCGACAATTGCTCGTGCCTCACAAAGTGGTAAAAGTAGGAGTATCAATATTTTGTGCAAATCCCTAACTCATTAGCCAAAAAACCCAACCCTTTAAGCCAATTTCGCTGACTTTATTACATTAAAAGAGCATGATTGTCCATGTAGCAAATATATCATTATAGACAGTTAAATGAGCTTGATGTCCTCTCCTTTTAACCATGCCTTTCCACAACCCATCGACATAAACATTATATTAAGAAACTTTTGAAGCGTAACTATCTTTTTGAAGAAAGAAAACAACGATATCCATAATCATCGGTCAAATCATAAATCATCATTTTTCCTTTCAATGCTAACAATCAATTACTTGCTCGTAAATGATCGTTCTGCCTCTCAATGCTAACAACAAATAACTTGCTCGCAAGTAGAATATTGCCTGTTTTCAGTTTACGGTCTGTTGAAGTTGCTGTCTATTCAGTTTTGCGGTTGAAGTTGCTTCCCATTTCAGATCCCGATACGATTACATCAAAAACTTCACTATGAAGGGAAGATTTGCTCTCTTGTAAAAGCATAAGATTTATAAAAGATCTATAATCTAAACAGATTAACTACAAAAATCTAAACCATTGGAATTTTAATCAATAAATCAATGATGTTGCTTATTATCAAACCACTAGTCGCATTTGTGGAGGTTCCCATGCTATACATGACCCTCTAAATATGAACAATTTAAGGCACTCAAGTATCCCTATAGTGCAAGGCTGCAAGCTGTGTGTGGCTGCTACATTTGCTAGGGAGGTAGTTAAATTGGGATGGAATTGCAATCCATCTGGAATGATCATGATCCTCTGTTTGAGAGAAACTTATGGCACACATTGTTCAAAATACAGGACACTCTTTAAGAATGCCCTCTTTTTAGTTCTTACCATTCAGAAACTGGTGGCCAAACTAAAGCAGTCAACTGCAGTTTAGAAGTTTGTTTAAAGAAAACCTAAAACTCTGGTCTTACTGCTTGCTATGGATGAAACTTTGGACAATACTCCATTCGGTCACATTTATAAGCAACTTTTGCTTTTTAAGATTCATTAAATAATTTATGTATGTGAAATATAATATAGTTCGGATACATCACTTATTTAATGAATCTGAAAAAAAACAAAAGTTGCTTAAAATGTGACCAGAGGGAGTAGTAATTTATAGGTATATATAACTCTTAAAGTGGTACTCTGGAAGACCAAATCTTTAATATCTAGGAAGATGCATGGTACTAGGGACCAAGATAAATTTTCAAAAAAAAATAAAAATTGATAAAACTTGAATACTTTTCAAACCTTTAATATGGTCCCTAGAACCAGGCATCTTCCTAGATGTTACAACATCCTACTGTTGTTTGATTTGTGGTAGGTGAGACAAGGTGGAAGCTGTGGCATGGGAGTTTCAAGAAACTGAAGAAAATATTAAGCCTTCAATCAATTGAAATACATTTATCCAAGCCAAAAAGCTGATGAAATTTTATGCAAATGAAAAAATAAACGATCACTAGTTTTCAGTGGGAAATTGGGTTTTCTAAAAGCCAAAAGGATCAACCAGTACTAGCCTCATGCTAATATGGAACATTTCAGATTGTACAGAAGTATGGGAAGGTATCCTACAAGTTTCAGTTAGCAGCTTAGATGAGCACTCTAACTTACTCGAGGAGTACTTTCTGTGTGTCAGTAAGGGGAATACCATTGCAAGAGGAAGAGGAGTGTTCTTCGGTCGTTCAACACCAAATGAGTATTATGGCATAATTTTTATCCCGTGGTTCACTTCAATTTCTGTGATGATTACAAACATTTACAATTTCTTTGTTACTATTCACTCATTGTCAAATTGGAGATAAGTACAATATTTTCCTTCAATAATTATTTGGATGAGTGCAACATGTTCAACTCTCCAAAAGCTATGGAGAATGATGCAATATGTGGAGAAGTAGATTCGTAGTTAATTATTGTTATAATTAAGAAATATTATGTTATCATTCAAAATTTAGGACAAAAAGTTCTTAGAAAAAGTAGAATATTGTAATTCAGGCTTTTGGTCTAATTAACAATTAATGAAAGTCGAGGAGCAGTTTAGGTTTATCAGGACTGTACTCTAGCAAAAGGAGTACTATTGGTTTATTTAGTGCGGGAGTACTCTCTCAAAAGGAAGAACAGTACTCCTGGATTGTTCTACGTTGATGACAACTGTAGCATCAAATAAACTTAATGGACAAAAGACTTCCCGAAACTGAGAGAGTAAGAGAATTTCTAATAAATAAGATATTGCGAAGACCAAATACAATCCATTGATGAAGACCACATACAATCCATTGATGAAAATTAATAGCCGAAACACACAAACAAATTTTCACAGCTCAAGGTACATGCTAAATATCCAAGAATGTTATAAACAACCAAACCATACAATCTCTGAACACAAAATGAAAAACTACATATCCTAATAATCATCTATGATTACAAATCAGTTACACATGTAAACCCCACTCTCAAGTTTGTGACTAACCTCGTAGAAGTCTGTCTTTCCCTCCGAAGCAGGCCGTATAGAAACTCCGGACAACGTCTCAGTTGTTTGTACAGAAAATTTCACATAACCAACTACCTCAATTTCTTCATCATCATCTTCGGTAGAATCTACTGGCATCCTTACTCTCAACCTTCCAGGAGAGCCCTTCAATGGAATCTCTGGCACAAGCCATTTAATTTCTTTATCAACCCTATTCAAAACAGCTTTTGGAGAAACCTTCAAAAGAGTTGGGTCAACTGGTAGTTTCAAAATGAATGTAACATCAGTCAATGGAGCAAGCAAATCAGGGTTTGAAACATATTGTATCATAACAGAAAGGAAACTCCCCGTGTGTCGTTTTATAAGTCGAACCCTCAAAGGCAAAGGTGTCAACTTCGGAAGCAAACTAAATTTCATAATCGGTATAGGCTCTTCTGACGCCGCTGTCCTAACATGGAACATCCCATTCTCAAGGCTACTAACACGAGAACTCTGCAAAGCAAATCGTTTAACAGCTTTCGTTCCCTCAACTCGGAATGAGAATTCAGTTTCTTTATCACCATCGGAACTTTTAGGTGGCAAAGTTTTGAGGTAAACAACACCCATAAATCCAGCCCGTGCAAGCACTGATTCCCTGAACTCTACACTAATTTCTTCCGAGATATACATCTCAGGACCCTTCATTTCGGTTTTCTTCACCAAATTCTCAAGTACACCACCCTCCCCAGCTGTTTCCTTAGGTGCAACATCTGGCCCTGTCTGCAAGAGCTCAACTCCACCAAGACCCTGAGGTTTTGGTGCCTTGGTTGGACCCACAAACTCCGAAGCATCGAGTCCCCCACCCCAAGCATCATTGAAACCTTCAAAAGCTTCACCAATCGAAGCTTGTTCCATTCCAAACTCAACTCCACCATAATTTCCTTCAAATCCCTCCACATTTATATGAGTCGATTGTGTTGCCTCAGGTGGCGGCAATGTAGTAACATCAAGACCTTCCAAAGCTGTAGCCAAATCATTGGAAGAACCATCCTTAGTCTTCTTAAACCCACTCACAAGCTCCTGAGGTTTGTTAATGGCATCACTAGCCGCAAATGGATCCTTTTCCACTTCAACCTCTTCCTGTTTCTGCTTCTGTTGAAGCTCTTCATTCTGTTCACTGGTCACCGGAGCAGCAAGGCTAGCCACCACTTCATCACCGGCTTCAAGCGTCTCCTGCGGCAATTCAAATCTCGCATTTGCAAATGCATCGATGCTTGCTTGGTGTTCGACGGAATGCACCTCCGCCGAAGACCAATTATCAGCACCACGGATCTTATTCTCCGTATCAATTGCAGAATGCACCATCTTAGCAATACTATCACCGTGCATTGTGGCAAGCATCGCAGCGAGACGGATATTGCTAACGCCACGAAGGACAATATCAAGTGCCATATAGATCTCGGCGTATTTCCGGCCGAGCTTCTCCGGAGTAACATCAACGCCACGGCAAGCGGTGACGACGACACTAACAGCTTGATTAACAATATGAATGCATTCGAAAACATTGACGGAGTTATCGTGATCGGCGACGGTTATTCCAAGGACGTAGATTCCGTTAACTAAACGATAAACGATGCGGTAACGGCTTTCAACTCCGACGATGACTTGACCACTGGAAGCGGCGAGGGGATCGTCACCGATGGATTCGGCGGCGTAGGCGTCTTCGGGGGCGTTGTTTTTGTTATTCTTGGTTGCGGCGAATGCGCGGCGCGTGTGGCGGAAAGCGGAGAGAGCGCCGAGGGCGCGTGAGGGTGGGAACCACTCGCGGGTTTGAAGAAGGATATCGGATCCATTGGTTGGTTGTAGAGAGAGTGCTAAACAAGACATTGTAATGAATGATTCGGATCGGGATTTTGGTTAGGGTTTTCTGATTTAAGGAAAATGAAATTGAGTTGTGAAGAAAAATGGTTTCGTTTGTTTCAGATTTGGATTTTGGTTAGTTGAAAATTGAAGGATGGAAACAGGAATAGAATCGGAAAGAGTTGCAGATCAGATCGTTAATACACTTCATTTCTTTTTCAGTTATTGGGCCAAACGGTCTAGAGATGAGGCCCGTCACCAATTTCTTTTATTTATATTCTTAACACGGTTGGTTAATTATAGGAAAGGTGTGTTTGGAATAATTTACTAGTTAAATTTATCATGAAATCACTTGCAGATAAAAAAAATTTATAAGGCCATCAATCGCCAAAGAGAACATTACACCACTAAAGTTCAACAAACTTTTGTCCTTGTATGATATAGATCAACTTCTTACCGATTAAATCAACTTTTGTTATTATTTTATAAGAGTGAAATTGCATGTAACCATTCTTTGAAGAACTCACATGTTAGAATAGTAAGGTTCTCATTATATACGTGATTGATTTTCGGTTATTACATCTCCCTTAAACTCTAAAAAAATTAAAAATGTCTTCTTATCATCATTTTTTTTCTCAAAGCAAAAGTTCCTTAAATGCTGAAGTGGGATTTAGAGGGTGTTAGTTTAAAGAAGGAGACTAAATTCATGGCAGCAGTTAGGGAAGGAAAGGGCCAGAGGTGAAGTCAGATAAGTGATATCATTACAATTTGTTAAGGTGCAGCAATCCACCTAAAAAATATTAAGTATTCACTATAAATAAATACTGAATCTTTTCATATAAACAACTTTAAATTAGCTTGCATTATCTTGCAACCAATGCAAATAGCCAAATAGTAGTATAGTGGAAGTTGCATTAAACAATATTTTATGATAAATGTATATACACTTAAAAACAGGCCCAGGAAACTAAAGTAGACATACACCTATCCTTTTCCCATCGTTTTAGAAAGGTGGTTGGTAATGGTTATGATGTCGGCTTCCACACACTACACATGTGGGAGTGAATACATTCATCTTAATCTTATAATAATAACAACCACTAAATACAAGAATGTGACACTGATTGGTTGGTTGCCCTTGACTGACTCATTTTTCCAGCACAGGCAGATAGGTATCTCAATTCTCAAACACCAATTGACCTTTTATCAATCACCATCAGGACAAAGAAAGCCCTGCAAAACCACAACATTCATTCATATACATCCATTTATTTATTGCCTTCAAATAAAAATCTAGCTCCTAAAAAGAATGATTTCATTGTCCAATTTCTTTAAGTTTTCTACATCCTAGATATATAATATCAAAACAATTTATTTTTTAAGTTGCTGAAAAAAATTGAACAGTTTTTAATTGAGATTTTGACTTTGCTTTTGAAAACTCAATGTAAATGTTTTATACATATATACTAATTTAATAAGATTTCTTATCCCTTAAAAAATAATAAACAACCATGTTGCAAGAGAAGTTATATAATAAGATTTTTAATAATCTTCAAACAAAGACGATGTTATAAATTATTTGTGATGTCCCTATCTTACAACCTCAAAAGTCAAGATTTGGCTTGAATGAATAGCTTCTACTTTTGGGCAGCAGATGAAGGAAACGTGAATAAACTATTTTGCTGGTAAACCAAACCACAGTCCACAACAATCCATCTGAGGAAAAAGGAAAAGCAATCTTTCATAGTTTCCAACCATGTTTTAAGGAAAAAGTAATTATCTGTATGTTAGCTTACACCATAAACATCCTTGCCAGTTGCCACAATTTTCAGATTTATTTTATTTTTATTCATTACAAAAATACAAAAACATAATCCGGGCTTCGGCCCTCTATGTAATAAAAAAAATAATACAAAAAGTTCTAATGTTTTGGAAATACCTCTTTAATTGATTGAGTGAAGAAGCCCTTTAGCTCAAGTGGAATAAAATACAAAGGGTACTACATACAATGGAAAGAAAATAATCATAATTAGCAATGTTTAATACAGCAATTAAGAAAGCAAAGGTTTAATAAAAGAAGTATGAAACAGCTGAGAAAACCAAAATGATTAATCTATTGCCAAAACATGATTGGCAGCATGCAACATGAAAAAATCAGAATAATCCAGCTAGCTAAAAATATTCCTTCAATAATGCAAACGCAAACCAAACATATAGAAAAGATCTCGCCTCCATATGAACAGGTGCAGATAAAATATTGGGGGCATAATGTGTTGTAAAACTTTTTGTACGGTCAAGAAGATTTTGCCTCTATTTAATTTGGACATCATGCGTAAAAGAAACACGCACAAGAGGGCCTTGCTACCAAATTTCTAAAGGAGATGCAACAAAATGAAATGATTGATTGTTTTCAAAACCATAAGGATTATAATTTTGATACCAAAACTAGCTACTCGAATATTCTTCCCTAGACAATGCCATGCTTTTTATTTGATTTGTTGATATGAACATGAGAATAAAGCAGAAACAAGTGCAGATTGATACATATGGAATTTCCAGCTGTTAAGAATCTTTTAGGAGCAGGAAACTGAAAGCTTACCAAGTAGAAAAATGATCATCATTAGAGCAAGTGTAACTTTAAGAGAACGACCATGTCGCAGATGCAAAGGACTTCGAAGCTGTCGTTGGCATAGACCGATGCGACCAAAAATCTGCAGAGTGCAAAAACTCGTAAGCTTCGCCTTGTAAGGCATAATATTTGTCAGGACACATTTCATAAATCGTGATTGTAAGCAAAGTAAAAGTTCATATCTTTTACATGTCTTTTTCTCAAAATTTATACATAGATCTAACCTGATTGAACATATGAACAGCTCGCATGGCCTGAGGATATTCTTCGAATTTTTGTTTCCAGAAGAGAGGTTTGGATCCTTTCTCTTTAGGGGTGGCATCAACAGTCCGTGTAAGTTGATTTCCCTGCTCATTTTCATCAGCTATTACAATTCTTAAAGCAGCATAATTAGGTGGAGGACTCCATGTCTTCCTTGTACTAGTTGTTGTATCTGTTTGATAAACTACGTCATCACTATTTCTAGAATCGGCATCTGCTTTTATTTCTATTGCGTAATCTCTGTCTTTGTTAACAGCAATAGCATCCACAGAAGCCTTTTCATTAGTAGAACCATCCCAACGGTAAAAAGCATTTACATTTACAATTTTATCTTCTTTGCTCACTTGTTTCTCCCGAATTGAGGTTTTCATCGAAGGAGAAACATTCACACATTCATCTTTAGTGCTTTGCACAGTCTCACAGGTTCCAGATAGAAACGCAGCAAAATCATCTCGCTCTTCTTCGTCCAAATTTACCCACCGAAGGGGTTGCTTACCTTCCTCAATATTAGATTCCCTCAGATCTGCTTCAACCTGGGAAATTTGGCTTTCAATGGCAGATATAAACTGCCTGTGCCTAGTAGCTCGGTTGTCATCACCAAGATGTCGGTAGCTTAGCCTAATAGCTTTTTCCAATTCTTCCAACTGTTTTAAAATTAAAACAGAAAATTAACAATTGAAAAATTAAATACTTGAAAAGTTGACTTATCTAAGAAGCTACAATAAGAAAACTTCAGACATTTGCGAAAAAGTCAATTTAATAAAGAAATATATCGACAAGCGGAAATGAATTATCTAGCTATTATACCTGCCATTTAGCAGTACCCAAAGCAGTTTGAAGCTCCCTGCATAATTCATTTAATTCTTCAGGATTTGACCTTTCTCTCCTCTCTCTTAACCATGCCCTGTATGCTGATTCCATTCTGTATAAAACAATAAATGAAAATTATTGTACCAAGACGGAAACTTAATTCATTTAATGAATAGGCACTGTTGGCATGACCACTCTACCTCCTAATTGCAAAACCACTCATGCAATATGCATACTCTTCATGTGAGATCATTAAAAGTGTGAACTTACCAATATTTCAAACTTTCGAGATAGCCGATAAACATAATTAAAATTTAATAGTTCTCAGCCCTCCTTGTTTCTATTGTTCCATTTAACTACCCAAAAAACTACCACAAATTAAAACAAGTAAAGGCTTAAACAAATTATGAATTTGAAGTTGAAACCCAAATTCACTACCATGAGTGTTCAAAAAATAGTTAATGAACAGAACTATAGATTGCAAACATAGACAATATATATTCAATCTCACAATTTAAGACGAAATTAATCGAATTTTGTATAAATAAATAAAAAAGTGAGGAGGGTTTGAAGAGAGGAAGCGTACATATCAGCGGATTCCTGAACCTCCTCGGCTGCAGAGAAGAAAGCATCTTTTCGCCATAGATCGAAACTATTAGCTACCAACATCTTCAAAAGGAAAATAACAAAAAAGAAAGAAACTTCGAATTTGATTCCAAGATCAAAGGAAACTCGCTATAACACACGTGAACAACAACGAGAGTAGTTGGTTATGTGTATATGGTTTCTTCTCTCTCTCTATACTTCTCTTCAGCGAATCAAAGCAGAGGAGAGAGAAAGAAACCTTCAGAAAGAAACGTTTAAGCGAACCCTTTCTCTCTTATGCAAAACCAGTTCTCCTTTTTCGGTTGGGTTTTCATAACCTATGGTACTCTTCACAATATCTTAAATACTCTAACCATATGTTATTTGACACGTGTAACCATATTTTAGATTGGTGTTTGAGAGTTAGGAGTTAGCTTGGGATAGACCTCAGATCTTAGAGTTTCAATTTTGGATGCGCTTATATAAAATTTCATTACGATTGCTCTAAGATTATGTCTCGGGTTAGGTCAATCTATATGGAATTAGTCTTAGTTTTGAGTGCGTTTCTATCAAAATTTTAGTTCTGATTGCTCTAGATCATCTGTTAGGTTGGGTCAATCTATATGTGCTTCTCTCAAAGTTTCAGTTCCGATTACTCTAGGTCATGTGTTAGATTGAGTCGTTACAGATAAAATTTTGATATGTTTTTTTTAATTGGATCCCGTTTTATGGATCTTTAAATCGGATATTGGGATTTTTAATTTTAAAAGTACTTTAGATATGACGTGTATGGTTTTGATTGGAGGGTGTGTGGTGAAGATTATATGGATGTTTGTAGAGGAGTGGGAAGTGGAGGAATAAAAATGATGGTGAGTGGAGATAAGAGAAGCGTCGGCGGTTGGAGAGAGAAAGGGACAAGAAGAGGCCAGTGCGTATATGGTTGTTGCCTCATAGGATTACCAATGCATTTCTAATGCTTTTTTTCTGGGGGCCCTTATTCCAATTACTACTGTATTTTGTTTTATTATTGTCTAAATACTAGTATATGGTACCAAATATATCCTTCTTATTGGCTGTTTCGAAACATGATTTGGCTAGTATATGCCAGTTCGTGTTTTTTTTTTTAAGGAATAATTTTAAGAATTAAGAGTTCGTGTTTTTCTTTTATTTTTTTACTTATTATCTTTCCCCGATAATCTACCTAACTTTATCAATTAATGTTGTTACTATGCACTTTATCAATTAATGTTGTTACTATATAATATAAATAATTTTTTAAATTAAGAAAATTTATGAGATTTTTTTTCGCATACATTTATCATCAAACGAAAATAACTATCAAGGTATTTTGATATATAATTCATTATGATCGATGACAAATAAATGAAAGTAAATTTATAAATTTTGATGAAGTCATTATATATGGAGCATATAATAAAATAATAAATTATTTTGGGTCGATATTATAAAATATGGAAACCAAAATCCTTGCACAATGGATTGATATTAACATCAGTTGATGATAGTAATGTTGTTATGATGGGCAAGTGCTTGTCATACTTTATAGGTGTGGCGGAGCAAAGAATTATACTGAAATTTGGCAACATTCGAATCACCATTGGCTAACAGTTGCGGATTATATTAAGACTTACACCGTGGCAATGAGATATGCTGAAGTTGGGTGTATTGGTGTAAGTTGCGGATTATATTAAGACTTTACATAGGAAAATCCATCTTTAAGGTTGAAAATCTCATCAAGTGGAATTTTCCTACGTAAAATTGGGTGCATTGGTGTATAGATGGATCGTCCAAAGATGAAAATCGAGACGATTGTGGTGGGATTATTAAAGGAAGTAGTGGAGAATGGCTTGGAGGATTTCCCAAATATGTGGGGGTTGCATCGCTTGTGTAATAGTTGTGGGTTGTTTTAGAAGGTTTATATAATGCTAGAGGCCTTGAATTTTAATACGGAGAGCTTTATATTGACTCTTAAACCGTGGTTAAGATGTTGACGGGTGGTGAGAAGTTGAATCATTCTTGTCAAAGCTTAGGATTCGTCGTCACATTCAGTTAGTTTGGAAAGTTATTGTTCATCCTAGCTAACATGGGGCCAACTATTGCGCTAACTTAAGTTGTGATTTAGGTGCTCCTTTAATTTTTTGAGTCGTATCCGACTTCTATTAGTCACTTATTGTATGCTATATGACTAAGGTCTCTATCCCCATCTAGTTGCTTTGTAGTTTTTAAACAAAATAAAGGAATCAAAATTGCAATTAGACCTATAAATTTTTTGAAGCCATAAATCAAGATATAATTATTCAACATGAGAATGTCATTCAATAGTATAATCTAAATGTGCATATCGTTAAGAAAATGCTAAGTTTACGGAAACAAAAATAATAAAGATTGTGTACGACCCTTGTTTTGGAAACCAAAAATAATAGTTTAACATTGAAAACATTTTTTTTTTACTTTTAAAAAATTAAATTTACTTCTTTTCAACACTTTTCAATATAATAATTTTATTTTGGTTTTTTTAACTCATGCCCTAACGACGCCATTTAGCATTTTTCCATATATCATAATATAATAATATTTTGGCTGTTGCCTAGTCAATTCTTTCAAAAATCTTAAAACGTGATTTTTTTTCCAATAAAAAAATGTTTTTTTTGTTAAGCATGACCCATATAGTTTTTAGGACACTCGTGACCATGCATTTCAAAGGTTATGCAATGAACATGCTTTTCTTTTCTCTAGGCGAATCGTAAGCATTTTAGATGGTAGTATGTTTACACGTACTAATTAATCTAGACAGCAGACGCTTTTCAAAAGAATTTGTGGCGTCAATAGCTACAGCAAGCAACTGTTTCTTACCGGAAAAAAAAAATCTGGAACCAAACATTTTTTAACCTAAAGCAAAAAATTCCAAGCTTCGCTGTCCCATATGGTCGAGGCAGCTAAGCTCCACCAAATAGCAATGACGGCAAAACATTATTCTGATTTTTACCATCAATATGTCAAAATCTAAACTAAGGTCCAAATTAAATCTACCGCATGGATCGATTAACCTACAATGTCCTCAGCCAAACACTTGTGCAGTTCATTCTTCAACATGTTGATACCAGTACAGCAAGAAGTTGAAACAGAATGGGCTATTCGTCTTTGTAGATTTTTACAATCCACAGCCAATTTTTCATCCCAGGTGTAGCTTTCTCTGAGAAGCAAAAAGATATCATGTCAACAGAAGATACATGATTTGTTTCAGTAAAGGACCAACTAATAGCCTGTTTCGGTAACAGCTGAATGCTGAGTTAGAGTTCCATTAGAGTCTACTAAAATCAATTGCTGCAGTAACTTGGTTGCTTGGATATTTGGTGGATATGTGACTAGAATTGATTTTAAGAGAAGTAAATTTGTTTACCTTTTATGTGAGTAGAATTGATTCTTCTAGACCCAATTTTTCATTTTCAGACCTCAAAAGTGAATTAATTCTTTTAACCTCCACTTTTTTAAAAATCATTTATTTTAGCATCGATTCTTTCAAAATCAATTTGATTAAAACTAAAGCATGAACTCTAGGGCCTTCACCTGTTATCAAGATCGACTTCACCCATACTGTCCATCATGTCGTCAAAGATGTCTTTGAGATCTCCAAGAACTTCTAGCTCATTTTCCAAGTTTCCTTGCAACTGTGGAAGAAAAATATTTGGTTGATTAAAAATTCAGCTGTAAAATTCGGTGAACTGTGTAATATTTTAACATTATGTAGAAAAAATAACATTTAAACTGTAGTAGGAATTTTGCCTAATATGCATTCAAGTAAGCATTTAATTTGATTTAATTAATATTTTATTTCTCTGCAGAAGGTCAAACAAATTAAACTATGCAATGCATAGAAAACTTTTGGATTGAAAACAAAATAAAAGAAAAAACTTGAGGGAAATTTCATAACAACAGAATGCGGGATGATACATGAAATACAAGTCTGAAAACAAATTAAGAGTCGAGGGAGAAAGAACGGTACGAAAGTCTTTGTTTGCATCACAGGACTTCGAGATCTCCGAAGATGATCCAATAATGGAGAGGGAAGACCATAATAGAATATGCTGTGATTGTTGGAGAGCCAGGTACCACGCACCATGTGAGTCGTCCAGTTGGACACAGGTTTATCCTCAATAGAATCAACATCAGAACTATCGATATCTGCAAATGACAATTAGGATATCTATTGACAGACAGCACCAGCTCAGCAAACTTACAACAAAGAACCATTAAATTCTGAAAGGGGTGTTACTTAAGAATTGAGATACATATAGATAGAAGGAATAGGGCAATAATATTACCTAAAGGAATGACATCATACAGGTTGTCTCCTTGAGGTAAGAAGCCATAAAATGTAATAAAATGAGAGCTGGAGAAGTTCCCATAGCTTAAGCAGCATTCTTCTCCAGATCGGCATGGTCTTGATAGACAAAATTTCAATGAATTTGTTGAAGGATCTACTTTGCCATAGTGTGTAATATGTGGGCACAGCTGTTGTCACAAACCAAAAGTGAATTGAGAAAAATAATATAGAGGTCTCAAACATTGCTAGGTTACAGTGCAAATTATCAGGCAACAATATTATAAACCACATAATCCAGGCAATTCTCAAGCAAGTAAACAATTGTAAAACATAATCGCTTAATATCATAGAACAGCTCCCACCAGTACAGAAATTAACAAATGGTACTTAAATTTCACCAATCATGGGTACCATCTACTTGCATTAATGATCTAAAGTCTAAATATGCAGAAAAACAAATAATGGGAGCCCAGTCCTAGAAGAATATGCTATTCTTGAAAAGGTAATTAAAGCCATTTTATTTTGAAATTCCATCATCTTTTGCTTCCTTATTGAAAGTGATAAATAACTATTCTAAAACACTTCTACCTAGATATTCAAAACCAATGACGGAGGAAGAAGAGAAAAATTACAGACAACAATATCAATACAAAAATGAAAATTTACGTACTGAATGATTAAGAAAGCCAGCAAGAGGTATCAAACATGTCCTCAGTTTTCCATCTGAATACATTATCTTCATGCTATTGGAATACCAAAGTTCACAAGCCCATAAAAAATTATCCCAAGTGTAAATCTCTGGAGGAAATATATCAGGAAAACCATTGCACAAAGCAGGAACCAACTCATCATACTGAGCATGTAAGTGCTGCCACAAAAAAGAAAGAACAACATAAACGTCATCATTCATTAAATGCAGGTAGGGGCTGGAGAGGTTTTCCAAAATCCATACCAAATCCATCTTCTATCCATTTATGGATTGGATATTAAATCTAACAACTTTTTTCTCTTTGGACCGAGTTCCATGAATGGGTTTAGAGACATTTAAGGATAAAACCAAATTTAAAACTGGCTGGGTGGAAATGTTAGAACTCCAAGGATTTGAGTAAGCTCCAAAATTTACCTACTAGAGGAAGGTACTGTACTTCTCTCCATCCACATGGCAGATGATCAAACATGTCAGTGAAGCATCGAAAAGAACAGCACACAAACACTTCCATCATTATGTTTCCACATCCAACCGAAGTTATTTTTTTGACTTTCTTAATTTGTCATGTAAAAATTTAACCAAACCCAACACCCCTGTTGCTTACTTCTCCCACACATAGGCACATAAGAATTAATCATATGTCAATTTCACCATCACTGGCATCACATCACATTATCAAGTACCAAACTAAGCATTAATCATGAGAAAAAATTAGAACCACGCTATAGGTCTGTCCTCGTGGCATCACATACTCGCAAGTCGAATATATTTTTTAACCTTATCATGTTTTAATAGCACGTTCTTGTTTCATTTTTAAGTCTTGACATGATGTGATGTCATTCAAAATGGAAAATGATTCAAATCCTATTATCCTTTAAAATAAGGGTTTTTCTATCATGTGAAAATTTGCACATGTTAAGAAGTTTAAAATAAGAAGTTTGTATTAAAACCTGTGCATTTTATATTAAATTATATAACTTTTTAATAAATGACTGTTGTTTTTCAATAAAAAAAATGCTATTTTTAGTTCTTTTAACATGTGCAATATTGCACATCTTAGACAAATCCTTAAAATAATTAGGGTTGTTCATTTTAACCAGATAAAAGTAAATATGTTTATAATCCAATCCATATCAGGCTCTAGCCGGATACACAGATCCAAATACTTAGATATCCAAAACCAAAAAGAGGAAACAGACGGTAATCCTTTTGACTTTCTCCATTGCTGACTCTAATTATTTTGCTCGACGCTTGATTGGGTACGGTGGATTCATTTGTTTCCTGCTGCTGCTAAACACCAGTTTTACTACTGCCTGCAATCTTTCCTATAGTAATAATATTATAATATGTCTCTTTTCTTCAGCCTTTAGCACTATAAATAAGTACAAGTAATCGGTAATAAACATGCACAAAGATGAGATGATTGTCATTTCTGAGTGATCGACGTTTTATGAAAGAATAATAGATAGGAGCACAAGTGCTGCTAGATATCATCCATTAGGATAAATCACATTCCCCTTTCCTTGGGTGAAGTCTAAATTACATGCTCATTCCCTAACAGATTAATATATGCTCTGTTTTAATGTGAATAAGCCTCTCCGACAAAGCTTTTATGTTTTAGAAACTCTCGGCATCATTAGTAGTTATAGTTTTAAACTTCATCTATTTTGGAACTTTAGAAGGTGGAACAAATTTTTTGATACAGACCCAAAACTGATAGCAAGGGTGATCAAACTTTATTTCACTTTCTAAAGTTTCAATTTCCAAAGTTGAGGAAGGAACAGAAAATTAGCAACAGGTAACATTGAGTAATTAAGACAGAGAGAGAAAGAGAGAGAACCATGTTACGCGCGAGATATAGGACAGGTAGCTCTTCTAACTAAGCCGTGGACCTTGGGTCTGGAAGACCAATAGCAAAAGAAATATTTAAGGAAAAGGGCACGGGTAGAGGGTAAAATGGGAGGTAGCCGTGTAAATTATTGAACCCACATGTATCAACATTATCAGGGAAATGATAAGTGGAGAGCATTATTTTTCCAGTTTTTGCTTTCCCTTAGTCGTGTTGAGGAACATTGCCCTAGGGTGTTGCAGGGTCATCTGCTGTAATACATTAGCTTCTTCAATAATGCAGTTTCTACTCTAATTTTAATTTTAATTTTAATTTTGATTTCTAATAAATTGTCTTTAGGAAGCTAATTCATGGTTACTCATCGCTGCTACGAAATTCATTTATACTAAAATAGACATAAGTGTAACACATTATCCTCTCTCTAGTAAGGAAAGTGTAATTTTTCAAAATAAAGGAGGACATTTGTAATTTAAGAATGTTTTTGGGAAGGGATGCATTTGACGTTATCTATTACACTTTAACAATTTTTCTAAGAACAATAAGCTTCTTGGCAGATTTAACATTTGCATAATAGTTTAGATTAATGACTTTGAGACAAGTCACCCAAGCAAATGATGCAAAGACATTAGGAGATTATTTTGAAAATGATGGATTTCGGTATCAGCAAAAAGAGTCAAGCAGCAGGAAAGACCCTTAAATGAACCATCATTTAAACAAGTCATATAAATTAGTGCACGTATTGTTTAAATTTTTAAATTCGTAGTTATCAGGGGCAGGTGTACGTTGTGTTAGGATAAAGAATAAAGGGGTATTAGATTAGTTAGAATTACTTAGAATAGATGGTTAGTTAGAAGGGATATCATGTATAAATAGAAAAATAAGAATAGAAGGGAGTTCTACACATTTAATAGCTCGTGAGTAAAGGGAAAATCCTTAGAAGAGAGACTTAGTTCTCTATCTCTCTTTTCATTGTTTCTATTCATTTCAATCTCCCCGGGTTCCTTACACATTGCCACTTAAAATTAACAAGATCAATAACCTAAATACTGAATAAACAAATTGGTGAAGATTATTAGGTTTACGACATATCAAAGAAAGGCAGAACCTTCAATGTAAAAACAATAGAAGGTCGGAACCTGGGCATAATTTACCTGTCTTGATTGCATTATCTCTTCAAACAGCAAGGTTCCATCTAGCATTGTAATCGCTTCAATCCCAAAACTCAATCCTGCAAATTAAATATCAAAGATATTTGAAAACATGGGAAAGAAAATCTAATAAAGGTAACAGTGAACAATGATTTCATAAAAATATGATATATCCTTTACTGTTTACACCTTTATTTACCTTAGCCTAGGTACCTGGTTAACCTTGCTCTTGATATATCATTTCGTGCACTCAATGATTGCAATACAGTCAACCATAGATTTCAGAACAGACCAAGAGATAATGAACAGATAGTTCATTAATGTCATTTAACAGTAAGAAATGAGCTTATTGATAACTGCAATTATAATAAAGGGAAATGCCAACAAGGGCACTTGTTAAGAAGTCTAATGAGGAAACTTTTATCTTGGGAATTGCGCATTCAGTACATTGAAACTTTAAAAATTGACTTTTGTTTCATTAAACTCATCAATTATTTCTTTTTTTTTATCTTCTTAACAAGTGGAACACTTGTTAGCAAAGCATGACCCTTATGTGTAGTGAAACAAGCAAGGCGTGTATGTCACAAGTCGCCTATATCAGGAAGCAAGCAATTTCCCAAGAATGATATCCCTCGACCGAAACCAACAAATAATGACAATGATGATGGTCTCCACTTCCTCATGGTTAACTGTAGAGCCATACCACTCTAGTGTGTAAGGGCAAAAAAAAAACTACACCAAAGCATAAAATTGTACTTCACGCGTAACTCTTGCTTCAACTATATAGAAACATCACTAACTCTTCCATCACAAAAAAAAGAAGTTCCGTACTCAACAGTTCAGCAACTCTCACCTCTCACAATAACTTCCCTACACAGAACTTACATAGATCTTATAGTTCCTTTCTGGATTAAATTATCCAAATGGTTGGTTTTCTTGAAGTTGGACCTAGCTATTAGTTCTCTTCCAGTTCCAACGCAGCAAAGTTATGGGATATATCAGTGTTAGTGACCAAGTTATAGACCTATAGATATTAAATTCAATAAACCAACAAGTGGTAGATTGATACAACTGATTTACACATAAATTGGTACATTTTGAATTGATGAAATTGATTATTTATGGGTGTGTTGATGGGTGTGGATTTGTGTTTAAATTAAAATAAATAGAAAGTAGATGCAATGTGTTATGCCTCTATGCCGGCACATAACAACCAGATCAATTTTAGGAGGTCCAAAGCATTATTACACCATGATTCCTCTAGTATTTCCACTAGAAAGAAGGTAGAAACAAGTCAGATACTTAAAACCCCAAAATATTGGGTTCAAAGTCCATTTACCCTTATAATTCAATCAACTATCATACTTGCCAAGTTTTTCCCCTAGCAAATAAAACAAGGAAAACAAACACCAAATTAACCATTTTTCATAAACCATTAAAAGGACATAAATAATAAGTATTGCCTATGATTCCCGCTGCTTTCTAGAGAGGGAAAACCGGCATGCAGATGTTAACCATAGAGATCATCAAACGAACAAAAGTAACAGGTCTAGAGTTAAAAGGGGGGATTTTTAGATGAAGAAAAAAAGGGACACCGAGTCATAAAGATGTCTTGCTCTAGCAAAGCTATTACTTAAAACAGTTCCATATGGTTGATGACGAAACAGACAATAGAGAAATTTGAGATACAGAAAGAGTAATTACCAAAGGAACCTATATAATAGGTCGTCCTTTGAATTTAGAGCTAATTTAGTATTTTCTTTGGTTGATACATAATTTCGAGTTACTTTAGTATGTTCAAAGCCCCATGAAGCACAACCAAGCAATTGGCCTCAAATGGTTAATGAGCTCCACCAAGGACAAACCTAAGTTCGATTCCTGGATGGAACAATTCTTGACCAGGCTTTACTTACCTCCCGGCCAAACTACGGATTACCAAGCCCTTTTCCCCCGAGAACCGGAGGGTTAACACTAAAAAAAGGCCTAGGAAGCGCCAAATAAATTCTTCAAGTATAAAGATTGTGCTGTGCATCGCAGTGACTTGCAATACTGGTGATTTGTATAAAACTTATATCTATGTATGTGCGGCGTATGCATAAAGCATGTCGTAAAGTAAGCTAACCTGTATTAAATTTTTCTGGAAGTGTGTCAAAGTAAATTTTGAATTTTGAATCACAGTTGTACTTCTCTTTCATACTCCATAACAGCAATATTGTCTCAGATGATATGGCATCAACCTCTTTCAAGAGACGATACTGAATTGGATAAGGACAATTATCAGTTATTAAGAACACAACGCGTTTAAAAAATAAAAGTTATTAAGAACACAGTGGAGTGAACGTATGATAGTTGTCTTTTTCAATTTATTTTAAGAAATAATGTTGCTTAGGATGTATATGTTGTAATTCAATTATGTCATAAGGGGTGAATATTCAATTATGTTGTAATTCGCCCCAACCTATGAAGCACGGACACTCCTCGGATTAGGTGTGTCCCGGTGCCGGATACGCGTCGGTGTCCGACACCGACACGACGCCTATAATTACACTGAATTCATTTTCTTAAATTATTATCGGTGTCGGCATGTGGGTGTCCGTGTCGTGTTCAGTGTCCGTGCTTCATAGGTCCCAACAAAGAAAGAGTGGTTGCTCCTATTCGGTAAGGATGGACATTATAACTTGCATCCTATGTGACATTTATATTTGAAATACAGAAGATAAGTAAGGTGCAGTAACAAAAAGTTTTTATATTCAATTCAACTCGGAAGCAATACAGCACCATTTTAAATAAAATACTTTCTCATTTTTTAATAAGGGCGCATACCATATCAGTTTCAAGCACAAGCTCCTCGGAAATGATAATGGACACGGGAATCTCTATAGCAATATCTCCAACTTTTAGATCTTTCCCTGCTATCATTCCCCGACCTGCTCCTTCAACATCTGTGTAGATTAAGGGGAGAAGAAATCTGTATTACAAATCATAAAGATAATACCTGTGCAAAGGAAAGGAAATTGTTCTCAAATGAGAAAGCAATTGAAAAGACAAAAAATTACGATGAAACTCACAAGCTATCTTTAATCCTGTCTTTACACCATGGCTTTTACCCCACTCAATCAGGTGTTCTTCTCTCTCACAACTGTGGTACTTTTCAAGTACTCCCTTCATATTGTTTTGGTCCCCAAAATCAGAAATTAAATCAAGAATCTTTTGCTGTAACCCTTGCAGGACGTTTGTATGGAAATGTGGACAACTAGAAAGTGATTTGTCGGTGAGCGAAACAATTGAATTGAGAGCCTCCAACTCATTCCTGGGGCTGTAAAACTCCACCGAGGCATCATCTTCAGCAAAATAGAGTTCCAGCTGAAGCTCAGTAAATCAATTAATTCATGAGTATTCGATGTCCCAAACAAGAGAGAGTGCAGTGCATTTCAGTTTTCTACTTGTTAAATACATAAGAAAAATACTTTGATTGCATATTATTTGAAGAGTAAAAAGAATTTTTTAACAAGATGTGTGGGGAAGCCAAAGAAGACTAACAGAACCCCCTAACTATAGTTTCTCCTTAGAGTGATACTGTGTATCTGAGTATGTCAAAGTCAGAGAGAAGAAAAGAAAGTAACCTCATTTAACTGTATGATTCTTGCAATCTGAAGTAAGATCTTTACGGTATCATTCATCAAAGAAGGTCCCGAGGAGCACTTGAGATGTATCCGTTCCTTGGGACCAAACCCCTTACATCGTAGTAATTTCTGATAAAACAAACAATCCAGATTAGTCATTACAGTATAAATGGCTTTGGACTTAGTTCAATAAAACCATAAGCAGTTACGGAAATTCCTAAGAGAGAAAAACCAACCAGAGTCAGATATTATCATAGCTTAGTCATTGTGAAATTATATTGCCTTGAATAACGTTAGACTTGGAGCAGTTTGCTACCCTTAGCCGCTTAATTTTTCTTACATTTGAAACACATGAATTTGAAACAATTACAGAATTTTTTGTCATGGACATATGTTTTGTTGAATCATACCATATGGAAGAATTGCATCATTTTTTAGTGATTAAGGAAATTTTATAACAAACAGACATTTGTGATAAACTATAAAGATCAGAAACAAAAAAAAAAAAAAAACTTAAATAACATTTATAAAAACTCAATTATCTTATATTTACCTTCTTTTCATCAAAGAAAGGATCATTTTCAGATAACTCAAGAACAATTGAGCACTCCTCATCACTATCCATGGCTGCAAATGCATTCAACAATTTTAAGTAAGACAATAATCATAATTCAATCGTATAAATATATATAACCATAATAATTCAAAATCAGAACATAAGCAGGATTTTCTAATCAATACCTAATCACTGATTTATCATTACCAGCTATAATACAAAATCAGTAATATCAAGGTATGTGGTAAACCATATCTTAATCAAATAATTCCAAAACCAGTAATATCAGTTATTCGGTTGATATTTTTTTAAATTCATTAAAACTTTATCCATAAACCTATAACAATACATGCTACAATTTGTATTCTAAGAGGTGAAAAGATGAATGCAATAGAAAATAAAATTTAACTAAAAATGAAGATGCATTTCTGGTAATTTGTATAATTATATCATGTACAAACCCTAGGAAATGGCATTCTAATACGTAATTAACACAATCACGAAGAATTGAATATCATCTTCAAATTCAAATTCATAAATGCGCGAAGCAATGTACAAATTGAATATCCGCGATCGTTGTGAACAGCGTTACTCATTAGAAATTCGAAACATACAATAAAATGATTGAGCATTTTCTCGGATTGTTTGGATTTTCTGAGCAAGCAAAAACGAAGACGAAATGAGAATAGAATTGAAGAAGAAGAAGAAGAAGAAAGTACCACAACACGGTAGGTTCTAGAAGAAGTCGCGATTGCTTCGGAGATGCTTCGAATAATGCAAAGTTCAGAGAAGCTCTCAGCTGAGGCCGCCACCAGTGAATGAAGTAAGAAGGAGTTTGAGCGGCAAAAAAGAGTTATGTAGTGTAGTCTGTTAAGAGCTTTAAAGATCGAACGGTTATGCAGTTGCCATCATGATGGTCCATTGTACTCTATTCATCCAACCTTCTCTCATCTAAAATGAACTAAAGACAGGTACCGAAACCAAAGACACTGAATCCTCTCCCCAATTATTCTACCCGGTTTATTGATGCAACAGGGTATCGTATATTCACTTTGATCTAACTTCAGATTACCGGCAACTTTCGTCTAAGGATCGGATGATTAAAGAAATGATCTTGTTAACGAGGATCTCCAGGCATTCTTTAAGGATCTTGAATTTAGCAAATTATTTCTTTGAAAATCAACTATTACAATTTTCAATGCATTGATTATCCAACTTTTTATAAAAAAAAACTTATTATTTAAAATGCTTAAAGAGTATTCCAGGGACACTCATTAATATTTCCCTTAAAGAAAATGTAGAGGGGTGGGATGAATAAGTTTTAAGCTATATTTTGGATATTATAAAATGAACAGAACGGAATGGAATAGAGAGTCAATTCCATTGTTTGGATATTTTACAATGGAATGAAACAAAATTACCACTCCATTGTTCGAAGATCGAACAAAATTACCACTCCATCGCTTTTAGATGGAACTTTTCTTTCTTTCTTTTTTTCCGATATATTACTACAATCCAAACATCAAATATTTCCACATACCCTTGATTATAAAAAATTTAAAAAATTTATTCTTTCAAAAATCACATAAGCTAAACCAAAATATTTGGGGGGAAAAGGTAAAATTTTGAAATTACAACCACATTACCCACTTTTTATTGATGAGTAAATAAGAATTTGTCAAATTTAAATTATCAAAAGTGTCTAAATTAATAAGTTGTTATGAATATTTATTCAAAATTCTTGTTTTCGAAAAAATCTTGTACGAATGTTATACTTAAAATTTTGATTAGTATAGAAAACCGAGTTTAACAATCTTGTCATGTAGAATCCCTATATAATATAGGCTTGATTGAATATTAATGCATTAGAAATCAATTCAACCTCAATACTAAACCGAACCGCATATGATTTTATCTTTAGATCGGATGAGTTTTTACATCAAAACCGATTCAAACCGGACTATGAACACCCCTAACTCCAAGCATGTTTCTTTATTTTATACATCTTCAAAATTTCACACAACAATACTCATCTTTAGAAACACCTTCGACAAACAAAATTACTACAATTTCTTCACTAATTGAAACCACATCAATCACCTTCCAACTGATACATTAAGCACAACATTGGGCTGTTCAACCAGTATGACAATGAATAAATGAAACTCTTAATTTTGTTTTCGAGTTTGGAGGGGAGAGGATGGTTTTATTGTTGAAATTTGAGGTTTAACTCATCCTTACAAAACCGGCTTGCAAGGTAAGGAGTGTCTCCTCTTTATAAACTCTTATCAAGAGTCTCATCTATCTGATATGAGACTTGGTTTTTTCCCACACACCCCCTCACGCCCAACACTCTTTGGGCTTGGTGCGTGGATATGTAGGTGACCCTTGAATTCGACAAGCTCTGATATCATGTTAGATAATGGAATGCTTGCTTTTATCATTCATGTGAATAGAATATATACAACTATTGTGTTATGTTTGATCAATTATCTAACTATGATACATCATAATTACAGGAAACTAATTATAGCCAATTGTGACAAAATATTTTATTTATGGGAGGGAAAGAAGAGAAAATAAGAGATAATTATTCTATTTTATCTAAGAGAATGGTTTTATGAAGAATGATTTTGAAAGTATTATTATGTGGAAAAGATTTTTTTTGTCGAAAACAAAAATGATATTCATTCATTCAAATTGATATAATATATCAGAATCAAGATTGCTAAGAACATAAATGATGAATCTACGAACAAATTCACAGCACACAAGTTAATAGCATACAACGGCAAAATGGCTACAAATAATATGATAAAATTTAAATCATCAAAATACACATGCTTCCGGATCTGCAACGTTGACATCCAAATCATTGATTGAATCTGTGATTGACTGAAGCCAATCTTTCAATATAAACAAACAAACATCGCAACAGGATGCAAAATCAAAACAACACCGTACAAGACGACGAACAACACAACACAACACAACAATCAGACGACGAAATCAGAAAAAAAAGAAAAAAAAACATAAAGGAAAACATTAAATATACGTAGAAATCACTTATTTAAATTGAAAGAAATGTCTGAAAGAGATTTGAAACATTTATCAAAGTCTTCCAAAATACTTTTTTGATAATTTTTTTTTTTTTTGAGTAAATTTGCTGAGATCCCCATATTAATAAAATCTTATATTATGAAGAAAAATCAATCATTTCGTCATTTCAGGTAACGATCTTTTCTTTTATTTGTTTATTAATATTTCCTCTTTTTTTCTCTTCAAAGTCAGCATTTGTCTCCAACACTCAAACAGAACCTTAAAATTGCTGTGCATCCAACTCTGGGCCATACAAATTGCCTCATTTGCTACTTTGTAAAACTCTTCATCTTTTTGTTAGAAAAACAATTTAAACTACACAATTCTCTCACTTCTAAGTAAACCCGCAAAGCTTTCCAAATTTGATCCATCCTCAAATTGCACATTAGATTTGATTCATAGCCAATAAAAATCAACATACAAAACATGAGAGTAAAATTGACCATAAAAGGATGGGAAATAATTTCATTTTTTTTTATCAACTACATATTAGCTAGATTCATACAATTTAAGTGTAGAGAGATGAAAAATCTCAAATTCAAACTCAAACCATGCATATCAACATTTTTACATATATTAACTTAATTGTACCTTCCCTAAAAATTAAAACTTAGTTGTACTTACAAGGCAAAACAATTTCATGTTTTTGGCAACCAAAAGAACAAATAAACATATCCTATGTTTAATTAATGAGTCTTGTTTTTTTTTTTTAGGAAAATTAATGAGTCTTGTTAACGAGTGTCTTTGTAACACTCTTTAAGGATCTCAAATTAGATATTATTCTTTCAAAAAGTTTTAATTAATGAGTCTTGTTAAAGAGTGTCTTTGAAGCACTCTTTAAAGATCTCAAATTAAAAATTATTCTTTCAAAAAGTTAAATATCTTTTTTTTTAGGGAAAAAAAGTTAAATATCTTAATTTCAAATGTATTGAATACATAAACTTTTTTCAAAAATCTTACACTATAATATATTTAAGGAAAGTGTTAACGAGTACCTCCGGGACACTCTTTAAGAACCATTAATAATAAGTTTTAATGAAAAACTCTATAATCAATGCATTAGAATTTGTAACATTTAACTTTTTTAAAGAATATTTTCTAAATTTTGTATCTTAAATAGTGTTCATGGACACTCATTAACAAGACCATATATTTAAAGTGTTTCTGAAGCGCTCATTAACTTAACTAAATTATCTTTTGTGGCAAATCTATTTTGAAGCAACCGCTAAATAAACACCAGCACATTCAAAGGAATGATCTTACAACATAATGATCTTACCCAACCTTCCATGATTATTTGAATGCCTCGTTAAGATTTGACCTCATTTATCCAACTTCAATCACTCATCATATTACTATAAAATTGTAATAAAAAAAGAGAAGAAAGAAGTGTATGGACACTTTTTTGAAAGGAGAAGTGTATAGACACTTGACACGCCTATAACAACAGCAGATTAAAATAATTCTCCCTAGCTTCTTTCTTTTTATTTAGACAGAAAATAATTCCCAGTTTTATGCTCCCAAAAATGGCTTCGAATCTGATAGAAGGAGAGGTGCCAACGAATCCCACCATCTTGATTCTCTCAAATAATAACTTACTTCCTCAATCTTTTATCAACTGACAAGCAGGCCATATTATGTCCAGTAAGAAAGATTTGGACAATGATAATGAAAAGAAATGATTCAGAGAAAATATAATTAGAAAAATGTGTATACATGTGAGGTTAATTAAGATGGTGGGGGTCACATTCCCTTCCAACTCCAATCAATTCTTAGGTTTCATGGGGCCCAAAATCTATATGCCTCTGTTAGCCCTCTGTTAACGTGGCAATGATAAGTACTAAAACATCAAAGCCAATTCACAAATACAGATATATAGATTAAGTACCTAATTAAGTAATTAAAGGAGTTGAAAATAAAACTCCACACTTACAAAGTGCATGAATTCCACCGAGAATGACATAATTAAAGTGCTAAGTACCCTCCACTCATTTTCTAAAGAACGTCATTATATCCAAAATCCAATAGCATATGATCTTCTCAGGTATATGAATAATTCCTGCAAAACTCACATGCATATTGTACAACCCTATCAGCACTAAAATAAAAATATGTCTGATAAAAATTGAATTAAAAAAACTAAATATCATTTAATTCAACTTGATATATGAGAGTTTTCTTAGTAATTTTATTTTAGCTTAATTTTAGTAATTTTCTGTTATTTTGTTTCAATTTGTTATTTTTGATCCATTAAAGTTTTTTATTTTCCTATTTAAGCTTAAACAGTTGTAGCCTAAGAGACATATATCTTGTTCAATCAATAATATTCCTGAGAGCTTTATCAATTCCTGATGGTTTCTAAAACCCTATTTTCAAAGCTTTGTTTCTTTTCAATCTAGGTTTAACGCTTGTTAACCCTTAATTTCGACCACATCAGGAACAAAAAGAAAATGGGTACACTATTTTTAACCTTTAGTTGTAGTACTAGTAGATGCTGTTTTATTTACAGACCTGCAACCAGTTGTACTCCATCCTTACAATTTTTCAAACCCAGTTGAAACAAGTTAATTCAGAGTCCTCCTCATCAGCCATCGGTGACAAAAAGGTTAAAAAAAATTCCATACCAATGTAAAAGTAAAAAAAGAATCAATCGTTGGTTGCAGTCTAAACACACCCAATTAGATTTAGGCCCCATCTCTGATATCTCCCCAACCTAAACACACAAAATTCCAAATAACCTTTTTGTTTTTTTCCTTCTCCTCTTTGCTCTGCTGTTTTCCTTTGTACTTACATGCCCCACCCACTCATTCACTTGAATTCAATTACACCAATACAAAACAAAACAAAACAAAACAAATCGAAATCAAACCCCCTTTTTGCCTTTTCCTTTCCTCTATTCTCCACAAACTTCCCTTCCCTTCCCTCATATACCCCCACCCACTCTCTATAAATACATCATCACCTTCCCATTAAAAATTACATTATTTTATTTCATATCTTCTCTCAAAAAACCCATCAATCCTATCTAAAGCCAAAACCATTAGAATGAAAGAATATTGGACTTCTCTTGCATCAATTCTTGGTGTATTTGCATTCTTCCAAACAATCCTCCAAACAGTTTTCCCACCTGAACTCCGTTTCGCTTCCGCTAAACTTTTCAACAAATTCTTCAACTGTTTCTCATCTTACTGTTACTTCGAAATAACCGAAATCGACGGCGTTAACACCAACGAACTCTACAACGCTGTTCAGCTTTACCTAAGTTCCTCCGTTTCCATCACCGGAAACCGTTTAAGCTTAACACGCGCCGTTAACTCAAGCGCCTTCACGTTCAGTCTCGCCAACAATGACAGCATCATCGACACATTTAACGGCGTTAACGTTGTTTGGGAACATGTTGTCACACAGAGAAACTCTCAAACATTTTCATGGCGTCCATTACCAGATGAAAAACGAGGTTTCACTCTTCGTATCAAGAAAAAAGATAAACACTTGTTGTTAAACTCTTATTTGGATTACATTATGGAAAAAGCTAGTGATATTCGAAGAAAGAATCAAGATCGTTTATTGTACACAAATTCAAGAGGTGGGTCGTTGGATTCAAGGGGTCATCCATGGGAATCTGTGCCGTTTAAGCATCCAAGTACTTTTGATACATTGGCTATGGATCCTGTGAAGAAGAAAGAGATTATGGAAGATTTGCAAGATTTTGCAAATGGACAAGGCTTTTATCATAAAACTGGTAGGGCTTGGAAAAGAGGTTATCTTCTTTATGGTCCTCCAGGAACTGGAAAATCTAGCATGATTGCTGCTATGGCTAATTTTCTTGGTTATGATATTTATGATTTGGAGTTAACCGAAGTTCATAATAATTCTGAACTTAGAAAACTTCTTATGAAAACAAGTTCTAAGTCTATTATTGTTATTGAGGATATTGATTGTTCTATCAACCTCTCTAACAGAAAAAACAATAAGAAAAGTGTTGGTTCTGTTTCTGTTAATTCTAGGAGTTTCTATGAGAATGGTGTTGGTGAAATGAGAGGTGGTGTTAGTGGTGAAGAGAATGGGAATTCAATAACGCTTTCTGGGTTGTTGAATTTCACTGATGGGTTATGGTCTTGTTGTGGAAGTGAAAGGATTTTTGTGTTTACTACGAATCATATTGAGAAGCTTGATCCTGCTTTGTTGAGGAGTGGGAGAATGGATATGCATATTTTCATGAGTTATTGTTCGATACAAGCTTTGAAGATTTTGTTGAAGAATTATTTGGGGTGTGAAGAGGGTGTTGATTTGGATGACTCTGTTTTGAAGGAATTGGAGGAAGTTGTTGAAATGGCGAGGATGACTCCAGCAGATATAAGTGAGGTTTTGATTAAGAATAGGAGGAAGAAAGAGAAAGCTGTGGATGAGTTGTTGGAGGTTTTGAAGGTGAGAGCAGAGAGGAATGCAAAAAATGGTGGTGTTGTGAGGAGGGAAATTAATGGGGTTGGAGATGAAGATGATGTTGAAGAGGAAGAGCAAGAGAAAAGGGCACTTGATAGTGACAGTCCTAAACAAGAATCTGAGATTGAAGATGATTGCAAGGAAGGATCAGAGGAGGAAGAGAAAATCAAGTGATTATCTAATGATGAAACTACAATATGCAGCATGCAGTGTATCATGTGAATTTGATTCAACAAATGAAATACAGGGGGAAGAAGCTATAGCTTCTAAATTTTGAACTATGGAATTAATCTGTCTTATATTTTGAATGATTATGGTAATTTTACGTTATTAATTGCAACTAGTTTAAGATTGGTTCCAAGTAAGTATGGTTAGGCCTTTACAACCTGGGTAGCCAGCTGGGAGGTTGGTAAACACCTGGGGTGCACATGCACATGGAATGGAAAAGGCTATTAGCGTTGATAGGACCTGTAGGGAATATGAGTAATGAGTAGGGTAGCAGCACTGTTAGCTAATAATAACAAATTTTAATTATACTAATCTATTTTGAGGCTTCAAACTAGGCTGGAGGTGGAGGTGGAGTTGGTTATCAACCAACTTATCATGCCTAACTAAAACTTGGCTGGTGTACTGTAGTAGTAAATTTTTATTTGAAAGAATTAAGTAGTGTTAAAATATAGAGCTGTTGGTGCAATACATGTCATTGATATTTCGACATTTTAATCTCACAAAAATACTTGGGTGATATCGAGGATTATGTGATTATTTTGAAACTTCGATACATTGAAGGATATTACTGTAGTTACTGTTACACATTTGGAGATGCAAATGACTATTTATTAAAAAAAATATAATGAATGATGTATAATGTGTGTGGAACTCACTTGTATATCCAAAAAAACTGGACAGTTAGTCTATGGATGCTGATGCTCTAATACTATTTGAAATTGCAGTGACTCAGATTTGCAATTGCTGTACAGTGCATTGCTGCATTGTTGATTACGTAGTAGTAATAAATAAATAGTTACATTGGTTAGGTAGATGGAAACGGTTTTTCTAGTATTATTTTGAGTTCGTCATGTACTGTGATTGATGTAATGCGTTTATTTTATTATTTATTACAACTAATTTATTTTTCTTAATCTAAGCTTGCCTTAGGTGTCGGTGTCTGATTGGATCAATACCGTTAACCTTTTTAATAATTTGATTCTTTAAAAAAATACTGTGCCAGTGGATAGGATAAGAGGGTGTTTTGGGTACTATGAACAGAATTAACCGGTGGAAACAACTAAAGAGAACCCAGATTTTGTGTTAGGAAAAAGGAGGGTAAGAGGCTCAAAAGTAACTAGAAAGTCTTCTCATACATTAAGAAAAAGTTGACAATATTTTGATGGTGAACTGTTGATTTTGATATTGAGTTGTAAAAGGCTATTAGGTTGTCAAGCTAAGAGTAGTGGTATTGCTATATAATTTGTTCAAAGAAAAATGGGAATGTAGCAAATTAATAATAGTATTAGGTTCAGACAAATTAGCAATAGTATTTCTCTTAGTTGATGGTTATCATAGTTATTCCTCTTACTTTTTGAGCTGGGGTGCATAATTAACATTTAACAATAACAATAGTATTAGGCTCAGACAAATTTGCTCATGCTGGAGTTTATAAGAAAGCAAGCTAATGTAATGGTTCAAATTTGGCTCAGATGACTGCATATACGACTAACATTCTTGATGTTTTTTTTGGTTCAAATTTGATGTTGTTCTAAATTGTATTCATGATATCATCCTTACCAAAATGATCTTATTTGACTTGCCTAAGAAAAACAATCAACTACCTCTTCATTTTTTATAAGATAAAGAGGAAAACGTCAAACTTTCGCAACATAGTGAACTGATATTTTTCTTAAAAAAAAAAAGTGAACTGATATTTGAATTTCACTAAAAAAAATGTTTACATTTAATGTCCTATAAGTATTGTACTACCTTTCCTAAATAAAAAAAAAAGATATTGTGCTATATAACATTAGACCGAAAGAAAATTATACTGAAATGAAGGATTTCTTTTAAATTAAAATTCAAATAAAAACTTTACATATGTCATTTGACACAAAAATTGAAATTTTCCAAGCCAGTGAGCAACATTTTTAATTAAAACAAAGGTATTGACATAACTATCATATGAGAATATGATATTGAATTTAGTCGCAATGACTAGTCTCTTGCAACATAAAAAACGGATATTTTGAATACCGGTCAGTAGATGATCATATTAATGTGTCTCTTAAATTGGATAAGTTTCATTCGACGGAATATATGATAAGTTAAAAAGAAACGTCGATAAACTTTAATTTCTAACGTGTTTTAATTTGGTTAAAATGTTTATTTTTTATCTGTAATTCAACTTAATTTTTTTTGAATAAATCCATAATTCAACTTAATTTTTTTCGTGAGATAATGAACACTATAAACGAACCATCATTCGAACTTATCCACTATAAATTTGAAAATTAGCCTTGTCAATACTTTGTAAGGGGATTAGGAGAGAGACCCTTTCTTCTTAACACTTGCTGCATAAGAAAACAAAAAGCCTTAGCATTAAGTCTACGGTGTGTGGCGTGGTGTGGCGAATTTTATTTAACTTTACCACTTAATATTCACCAAAAAACTAATTGACCAATACCACTAAAAATATAT